>Ga0307507_10000836_pt1 | contig 68320 bp, 72 predicted proteins | sample 7_EM_MG_FD_207223 | JGI IMG/M metagenome (GOLD analysis project Ga0307507, IMG submission 207223) | Populus trichocarpa ectomycorrhiza microbial communities from riparian zone in the Pacific Northwest, United States - 7_EM | ecosystem: Host-associated > Plants > Roots > Unclassified | place... | reverse complement strand
ACCTCTTTATGCCCGAGTAGTATTTTCACCACCCCCTCACGCCCATACTCAGCGGCATACGAGAGCGGTGTTCGGACGTCATTATCTGGCTTGTCGGGATTGACCTCGTCCCGTCCGAGTAGTATTTTCACAATTCCCTCATGAGCGGCATACAAGAGCGGTGTTGCGCCAAGTTTATCCCCCCGTTGGGGTTGACCTCTTCTCGCTGGAGTAGAATTTTCACCACCTCCTCATGTCCCCCTAGAGCAGCCAATGAAAGCGCAGTACACCCGAGGAAATCCCCTTTGTTGAGATCATAACATCCCATCTCTATCAAAGGGGCTACAAGCTCAACAAATTCCGAAGTGCGATGCGTAGTGCAGCCCGCTCCACAAAGAATCCATATCAACATCCTCCTCAGACTGCTCACTAAGATGCCAGGTATGTTCTATATACAATGCAGCCGATATGTGGCCATCATATTCAGTAAACAATTGCAGGGCGAGCGACCTAGCGCAGTCCGAAAGCTCCTTTTTCGCATGGACACCCCAGTACAGAGAACAATATTTTAGAAATGGTTTGTCATGAATGAGGTCAGGGAGATCGGCGAAGGAAGAGACTGAAAGGGCCTCAGCTGAGAGGACCTTGATCTGTTGGGAATTCAGATATGTCAAGCATATCTCTGCCATTGCCGAGTGAGGTCTACTGAAAATATCAGGATGGGCGGAAAAATACTCTCGCAGAGTAAAATGGATTAGTCGCACAGTTGATGCCTCCATATCCACGGTAATAAGCCCTTGACAGCAACTCACTAAATGTCGTTATCGAAGGGATGTTGGCGGTATTGAAATCCGTAGACCCTAGTTCAATCGCTAGGGAATGGCATAGCTCATCTGGGCTCAACGGCACTTCCGCAAAGCTAATCCACATCAAAGCCCCCATCCCTAGTCGACATTTATACCCACCCTGCGCCTTTATCCGTTCGATCGTCGCCCCGTAGACATCTTCCAACCCTGACCCATCTGTCATGTTGCTGAGTCTTTCTCGTCTCCGGTGTATTGTTGGTTCTTGCAAGATCGCTTCGATATTTAAGGAAGCGAGCAGAAACCTAAATATATATTAGCCAGTAATATGTGATTGGATTCTAAGCACCATGGCCGCTACTCACATTTCGGATATACTACCGGGAATCTTCTCCAGAATTTCCGCCTCTAGAGTCGAATCCATGGCATCGGGTGTTTCGTCCTCGCTTAGTCTGACATGAAGGAATTGGACGATATCGTCTCTGGCGGGGCCTACAGATATACATGTTGCTCGTCCGGCGAGGCGTGTTTCAATCTCGGGGCAAATATGAGGTCTTCCGGTCACGAATATTCGAGTGCCCGGTGACTTCTCAAGGATTTCTTTCACCGAATCAAAAAGCCGAAATCGCTGGACTGCCGTACATTCGTCGAGGGCGTCAATGACCATAAACGTGCGCTGTGAGGACGTAATAAGTTGCAGAATTTTCACGATATCGCCGAGTTGCGGCTTGCGCCCACTGACTGCCTTCTTCTGCTCCGGCAAAGCCCGCCATATATCCTCCGGAACCGTCTCCGTTCCAATGATCACCTATTTCAGTATGGAACCTAGCATACTAGTGGCAGTTTGCTCGTTTCGCGCCGCAAAGTCGAAGTAAAAGCACGTAACGGGCGTGTTTTGTCCTCTAGTCTGATCGCACAGCTTGTCCACCACCAGTGAACTAGCATCAGAGCTTGTTAGCACCAGCTCACTTATCTCTCGGGAGGATAATCCTTGCTACCTAATAAACGTCTTTCCGACCCCCGGATTTCCATAACAAAACAGAACTGCATTATCATCTTCACTTCTCCCACCCAGTCTACACCATCTCTTGAATTTTTCAGTCTCCATAAGCCATTCTCCGACATTGCCGACGCGACGCTCTTGAATGTCGGAATGTCGTAGGCCGGGATCCAAGGGTGATAACCAGGTTAGGAGTGGAGACAGATCATCGCCGATAGTATAGTAGTTCGACACGTTATTATTATTAGTAGTAGTATTATGAGAGCCCGTAATAGTTGGGCAGTTGGTGCTATTGTTAAAGGTATTTCGAGACATCTTCGACTCTTTATCGCTTGCTTTGTCGAACAGGAGGAGTTGCTGGGTATGGTTGATCGATGATACTTTTGGGAGTTGAGAGAGGATCAAAAGCGGGGTATAGTGAAAGAAAAGTGAAGGTCTGTTCGCATATCCAGCCACTCTTAGGCTCCAAGAACACTCCAATTAAACCACGCGAAATGTGCGAGCCCAATATCATTCTTCTGGCTACAATTCGAACTTTCGAGCAACTTAGGGCGCTATATGTAATAGCACTGGTTTATGTACCATAGTACGGGTTTCTAGACTGGTATGTTTTATACTATTCAATCGATCGTGGGACAAACGGGAATGATGAGGGATGTGGAGAGCTTGTCAGCTAGGCCTGCCTCGCTTCTATCCTATAGTGGCGCCTATACCCGGGTGGCGCGTGGAGATCCGCTAATTATGTTGCATTATTAGCTAAGCCTATCATTCCGCATTACCGGGCTTGTACACTGATGGGATCTTTGCATAGTTGTTCACAAATTGCCTCGAGAATTCTTGCGCTATTGTACATTGATTTTCAACTCTTTAAAAAAGCACTCTATACAAGTTGATCTAGCATGTAGGGGAGAGTGTGGAGGGGGGGATAAAACGGAGAAAGGAAAAGGAACTATGTTAGTGAAAGAAAAGTGGGGGTCTGTTAAAACACCGTCGAAAGTCTATCCTCTCTTACATGCCAAGAACATCTCAATTAAGCCTCGCGAAATATGCGAACTTAAAACTAGCGCTACTAATAGCTAACTTACTCTCAAGCACTCGTATTGGCTAGTAGGATAAGGTGCCATAGGAGAAGGCTCCCAAAGCCTAGCCTATCACACAAGTCTCCTGCATACTCTCCTATAGCCACCCGAGAAAACCACCATGCATCGATAGTCTAGCCAGTCCGGCGGTGGTTTTAAAAAGCCTCGGTTCGTCCGGTCAAAAAACCCGACGGCCGCTGAAGCTACCAGACCCCCATGCGAAGCCGCTAAGCTATTCAAAATTTCAATCCTGACTGCATGGCCTGCAGATGCTCAGATGTCGTGTAGGTATCTGTGAACGGCCTGTAGCCTTTTCACGGCTAATCACTCAGAATACGAGAATAAAACAACGAGCCTGGATATGGTGAAAAAAACACCGCAAAAATCGTTCAGCCCTCTACTAAGACAAATAAGAAAAACCGACCGACCTTACGAGGAGAGGCAACTCTAACGTCCTACTGTAGCGTGAGGTCCAATTACTCCAGCTTTTACGGCAGCAGTATCGCAATGACGGGCGAGGACCTCCCGACACCCTTACATTCATAAGCGGTTGGGGCGAAACTTAAAATTGCGTCAAAATCAGAGCCCTTAATGCTAGCGGCAGAGTTAGCCTATGGGGTTTTATTGAGATTTCTTGACAAAACTGCTTGTAGGACAAAAGTCTTTTCTTGAATGTACTCGAGTACAAGTACCGCACTAATGGGAGGCGGCCTAGCCAATCAACGCGGCACTTGTACTTAGCCGTATGCTCGGTAACCGGAAGTGTGACAGAACCGCATAATAGTAGCCTACCGGTAAGTTAACGTATTATCATCGTGATTGCACTTTTGTTCGTTCCTTCTGTTGTGCTTTCTTTAGGCTCGACAGCTACCTCGATAAACCACCGCAACCTCGGTCGCCAAAGTGCATCTCACACAGCTCTTCTCCACATTCATCCGGTTCAATAAAAAAAACCCCCCATTTTTACAAAACCCGCACCCTACAAACTCCTGAACCTACAAACCTATATACGACCCTTTAATCCCCCTAAACAACCTTAGACCCTATTGATAACTTCCTCCACCCCCCCGCTTCCCTTAGCCTTCGCAACTCCCTCCGCGCCCTCGTTTTCCTCCCCCCCGAAAGCCTTCATATTACCCAGTCCCCACTTCTCAAACAATCTCCTATCAGTCTTGAACCCAGAGCACTCGGTAGTCAACATTCTCTCCCCCGTGAAAACCGCATTCGCCCCAGCAAAGAAGGCGAGAACTTGCTGCTCCTCGGTCAAATTAATCCTCCTAGCAGCCAAGCGTACAATACTCCCAGGCATCAAAATCCTTGCCGTGGCAACAACCCTAAGAAAACTATCGAGGGGGATCTTCTCATTCTCCCCCAATGGCGTCCCTTTGATCGGAACTAGCGCATTAATAGGAACGGACTCAGGGTGTTCCGGGAGTGTTGACAGGGTATGCAAGAATGAAACATGATCCTCCGCCGTCTCTCCAAGACCAAGTATCCCCCAGTGCACACCGAGATCCCCGCATTGCGCACGTTCTCAATTGTCTGCAACCGCTCATCGAATCCTCGGGTAGTAATAACCTCCGGATAAAACTCCCGACTAGTATCCAAGTTGTGATTATATGCCGTTAATCCCGCGCCCTTTAACTCCTCCGCCACCTTAGAGTCTAACATTCCTAGCGTCACGCACACTTCCATTCCTAACCCCGTACTTCACGGACCATGTCTTTTATGCGCTCCAGTCCCCGGGCGCAACCGGACATGTCGCGCCGTGCTGCGCCCATGCAGAACCGTGTGCCCCGGTTCGCCTTAGCCTCACGAGCGGCCGCCATAACGGTTTCGAGGGTGGAGAGCTTCGTTGCGGTTAGGCCGGTGGAGTAGCGGGAGGATTGGGCGCAGTAACTGCAGTCTTCTGTACATCCGCCGGTTTTTATTGACAGGAGGGTGCAAGTTTAGATGGTTTTGTGGGGGTGGTGTTCTCGATGTAATGTTGGCTAAGTTGGAGGTACGGTTAGTTAGCGGGGGTTAGTCTGGATGCGCAGGAATGAGAGAAGTACTGCAACCTATATCAACTCCATTAACGGAGTATTGTAAATACTAGAAATCTCATCCTTCGCCCAGGTATTCTTTGGTGACGCGTTGAGAGCTCTCCAATAGTGTCTTTCCATCCGCATAACAAATCCACATCAAAGCCCCCATCCCTAGCCGAGATTTATACCCACCCTGCGCCTTTATCCGTTCGATCGTCCCACCATAGACATCCTCTAAACCTAACCCATCTGTCATGTGACTGAGTCTTTCTCGTCTCCGGTGTATTGTCGGTTCTTGCAAGATGGACCCGCACTTAGTGCTAGTGCTTGAATATAGTTTAAGGGATAAGGGAGTGGTGAAAATACTACTCGGGAGGGAAGATGTCGATCCGGACAAGCCAGAAAATACTGGCCGGACGCCTCTCTCTTGTGCCGCTTGGAGGGGAGATGAAACTGTGGCGAAAATATTACTTGTCCGGAAAGAGGCCAACCCCAACCTGCAAGATAATAGCAGACAACCACGCTCTTTTTCGTGGCTGGCGGTGGATGTGAGGGAATTGTGAAAATACCACCTGAGCGGGACAAGGTTTGCCCCAACAAGGTGGATTATTAGAGCTGAACACTGGACTCGTTTGTCGCCATAAGAGAGATTAGAGAGGTTCTGCAGTGGGATGCGCACCATTTTGCCGGGGCAACAAGGTGGCAAATGTGGCTAGTGATAGTTGTTTTTTTAATGCACGCTAACATTTGCACCATCCATTCTTAGCAGCATGTAAGAGCGGTGTTTGGACATATATATTTGGCTTGTGGGGGTTGGCCTCTCCTCGCGCGAGTAGTATTTTCACCCCTTCCTCATCTGTTTCTAGCAGCCTATGCAAGCCGAGTATACCCCCAAAGATATCTACCCTTGATATAATACATAACATTCCATCCTATCAACGCAGCTACGGCCTCAAAAATTCGCGAGAACTATGCGCAGCGTAGTCTACTAAACGGTGAAGTTGTACTGTGATAATGGTCATCCCGATTATTTACTTGTTTCAAAGGACTATTGCAGATATGTGGCCATCATAGTCCTGAAGCAGCTCTACTACAAGCGATCTTGCGTAGACTAAATGTTCCTTTTTCTCATGGATAGGGAACGCTGTTCTAGGAGAGGTGTGTCGTTCTATGATATCAAAGGGCACTAATTCGACTCAGCCGACATCACAACGCACGGGGGGTGCACCATTCAACCCGCTTTCCCCGCCCCCTGAAATACACTAGTTGATGGAACACTACGATACTGCGGAGCTTTAGGTCCCTCTATTTTGAACTAAGGTGGGGGAATCACCAGTACAGCAGTTGAGTAACATTTCGACTAGTGGTCCGCCTATGCTCTTTCCAGTTAGTTCCAGGAGAGTGTTCTTGAGGTGTGGAGCATTCAGTTGTCTTATACTGGCTTCTACCGGGAGAGAATATAGGTCTCAGAATACAAACTGCAGTATATTCCTGATTGTTTCTATGTTGGTATCTTTCATGCGATCAAGTGGATCACGAGACAAGTGCGAAAAATGAGGGGCAAGTAATACCTGTCTGCACACCGTTCTCTCTTGCTATCTAAAAATAGAAATAAAAAATGCTCTATACACATTTCATCGATCACTCGGGGAATTCTAGCTCTTAAGGTCAAGGGTGGGGGAGTGAAAAGGAAGTGGAAAAAAACTGAACGGAAGAAAAAATGGTGTAGGAAATAATTTATAGTTAGAGAAAAATAAAAATGATAGGATGAAAACTAGCACTAAAATGTTCGGTCTTTATTATCCGGCTTGTCGGGGCCGACCTCCGTCCGTCCAAGAAGTATTCTCACCACTCCCTCATGTCCGTTGCCAGCCGCATACGAGAGCGGTGTGTTGTCGTCACGATCTGGCAAATTGGGATTGATGTCGCTCCGCCCGAGTAGTATTCTCACCACTTCCTCATGTCCTCCCTTAGCAGCATGGGAAAGCGGTGCTTGACCCCTGAAGTCTGGCTGGTTGGGGTCGACATCGTTCAGCCCGAGCAGTATTTTTACAATCCCTTCATGCCCTGCCATAGAAGCCTGGGAGAGAGGTGTCAGGCCAAAGATATCTGGCTTGTTTGGGTCGACCACTTGCAGCTCGATTAGCATTTGCGCAATTTGGTCATGCCCACACCGAGCTGCCCATGCAAGAGGAGTTAACTTATATGCATCTCCTCCGTTTATATCATAAGATCCCATCTCTATCAAAACAGCTAGAAGTTTAACAATTCCGAACATGGATGCGCAGTGGAGTGGACCACACTCGAAGTGGCCATAACAACCATAATCTTTAACACAAGCCTCTGCTTCCCCAAGCAATTTTCTTGATATATGGTTATCGTATTCCTGAAACAGTTCCAGGGCAAGCGACATGGTACGGTCCGAGAGTTCCCTTTTCGCATGGACTCCCCAGTATAGAGAACAATACTTTACAAATGGCTTGTTGTAGCATGTAGTAGAGGGATCGATAAAGGAAAAGGGAGCGAAGGTAGAGGGGTCGGAAATGGCCTTGACGTGTTGAGAATTCAGATATGTCAAGCATATCTCCGCCATTGCCGAGTGAGGCCCACTAAAGATATCGGGACGGGCCGAAAGATACTCTTTCAGAGTAAAGTGAATTAGTCGGACAGTTGATGCCTTCTTATCCACAGTAATAAGCCCTTGACAGCAGCTGACTACTGTCGTTATGGGAGGGATGTTGCCCGCATTGAAATCCGTGGATCCTAGTTCGATTGCTAGGGCGTTGCAGAGCTCAACCGGGGTCAAAGGTACTTCCGCATAACAAATCCACATCAATGCCCCCATCCCTAGTTGACATTGATACCCACCCTGAGCCTTAATCCGGTCGATCGTCGCTCCATAGACATCCTCTAACCCTAATCCATCTGTCATGTTACTGAGCCTTTCTCGTCTCCGGTATATTGTCGGCTCTCGCAAGATTGCTTCGATATTTAGGGAAGCGAGCAGAAACCTAAATATATATATTAGCTATTAATACGCCATTAAATTGTCAGCACAATAACCAATACTCACGTATCCGATATAGTTCCGGGAATCCGATGCAGAATGTCTACCTCCAAACTCTCATCCATGGCATCCGGTGTCTCGTCCTCGCTCAGTCTAACACGAAGGAATTTGATGATATCGTTTCTAGTAGGACCTAAAGATATACTTGTCACTCGTCCAGCGAGGCGTGTTTCAATCTCGGGGCAAATATGAGGCCTTCCGGTGACCAATATTCGAGTGCCCGGCGACTTCTGGAGGATTTCTTTCAATGAATCAAAAAGCCGAAATCGCTGCGGAGCCGTACATTCGTCCAGGGCGTCAATAATCATAAAAGTGCGCTGCGAGGACGTCATGAGTTGCAGAATTTTCACGATATCGCCGAGTCGCGGTTTGCGCCCACTAACGACCTGTCTCTGCTCTCGCAATTCTTGCCTTATATCCTCGGGAATCATTCTTGCTCGGCTGATCATCTGTCTTAGCAAGGAACCTAGCATATTGATCGCAGTCTGCTCTTTTCGCGCCGCGAAATCGAAGTAAAAGCACGTAACCGCCGTGTTTTGTTCTCGAGTATGATCGCACAGCTTGTCTACTACTAGTGAACTATTATTGTGGCATGTTAGCAAGGGTTCACTTCTCTCCCTGGAGAATAATCCTTGTTACCTAATAAATGTTTTGCCGACCCCCGGATTTCCATAACAAAACAGAACTGCCTTATTATCTTCACTTCTCCCATCCAGTCTGCACCATCTCTTGAATTCCTCATTCCCCATGACCCATTCCCCGACATTGGCGACACGGCGCTCTTGAATATCCCAATGTCGTAAGCCGGAATCCAGGGGCCATACCCAGTTTAGGAGTGGAGACAGGTCATTTCCAACAGTATGGTAGTTCGACATATTATTATTATTATAGGTAGTAGTATTAGGAAAGTTCGTAGTATTTTGGCAGTTGGTGGTATGATTAAAGGTATTTTGAGATATATTGGACTCTATTGGTTGTTCTGTTGAAGCGGAGGAGTTGCCAAGTATGGTTTATCGATGATACTCTTGGGAGTTGAGAGAGGAAGAAAAGCGGGGTTTAATGAAAGAAAAGCGGAGAACAGAAAAAAAACAGCCTCACATGTCAGCCACTCTTAGGTCCCAAGAGCGTTCCAATTAAACCACGCCAAACTACCGCATTAACTGGCAAGGACCGCCTGACGCTAGTAGGTTAGTTTATAGTTGCGCTGGGTGTGACTGGTTTTAGTGGGGTGGAAAAAGTGTTTCGTGGCAATGGCGTAACCAATTTAAGTGTTCAAAATCAACCTCACTCTGTTTTGACTATTACTAGAGTATTATTTTTACAGAACCAGATAAGCTTAACACAGAGTATAGGTAGGACAGGTGAGTATCCTGATAACCTCAAGTTATAAAACTGATAAAGAGTTAGAGTTATCAAATAACACGCAATGCCAGCCGAGGGCAACCAGAGAGATGCAGTTATACAATCGAGCGATCGACCGGGTACTACCTCTGCACCGCTTATCCAAAAGCCACGCAAAGTCCACTAGCCTAGAAAAGAGATCCACCGTTCCTATACACAAGAGTTTAAGCTCGAGGGACTATCCTATTGGGTACATCACAAGATAGCTATAGGGCCAACAACCTTTAGGCCTCCAACTCAGAAAGAAGTTGCAGCCCACTTTCTGGTTCCTCAATCAACAATTCGTGGCTAGATGTCAGAGTCTGCCATGGAGAGTATTGTGAACGAAAAGAAACACCAAAGAGCAGGGGGAAAGAAAGCAGGAAAAATGGCTGTTGGTCGGTGGCCGGAAATGGAGAAGCTACTTTATACTGCATACCAGAAACCGAGAGAGGAGAGGAAGACTTTGAGAAGGGGATGGCTGAGAAAGGTTGCAATAAAGTCTTTCATTGCAGCCTATCCTGAGAAGGATGTGAGCTGCTTTGTTTTCAGTAATGAGTGGTTTGCTGGGTTCTTAGCCCAGCATCATATCTCAATCCGACTCACTACCAACAAGTCACAGAAAATCCCTTCAGACAATATCAGCATTTGTGTAAAATGAGCTCAATTTAATTACCGAAATTCCCAAGTGTGTCACGGGCTGGATTCCCTGCTTGTGGTGGGTCGATATTTGCACTCATCTATTTGCAATATGGATGAAACTCCGCTTTGGTTTGAGTTCCTTGACGGCCAACCCTACGCTGATAAGAGTAGTACCACGGTTCAGGTAAAAGCTACTCGCAGTGGCTGGGATAAAGAACAAGCCAGCATCATATTTTGTATTTTGGCAGATGGAGCAATATGGGTAGAGGCTTTGATTATTTTCAAGGGATCTGACAATCTTACTCGACCTACCGACATTCAAAGAAGAGCTGCTGAATACTGCCGCTACGATCCTCGAGTCAAAATCATTTTTCATTCAAAGGCTTATGCAAATGAAACGGTCCTTGTTGATTCAATAACCCATATGCTCGTGCCCAACCTATCCCCTGGACTCAGGCTACTCGCAATGTATGTGACTAAATTCCACAAAAGAAAGCTTGTTTTATCTACCCTACAGTCACATAATATTATCCCCTCACTAATACCTCCTGGATGTACTGGACTTTTTACAGCCGCTTGATGTTGCTCTTACCAAGCCTGCTAAAGATATTCTCTGAAGTCTCATAGAAGAAGCCTCAGACCAGGATGAGATACAACATAATTACTATTTAAGTGAGACTACAAGAACTAGTGCGGTGGAGGACCGACGGGTATTGGTTCAAAAGTGTGTAGCACAGGCCTAGCAGACCTTTTCTACAGAGAAAAGAGATGTTGTAGTAAATTGATTCAGGAAGTAGGACTTTCACTTCCTATCGATAGCTCTTGTAATGATGAGCTATTAGTAAAGGGTATCTCACAGGATGAATTTAGGGTTGGAAAATGGCAATTATTAGAATTAGACGAAGGGAATATGGTATCTCTGTTGGAGGAGGAGCATCGTACGGCTATTTCAAACGGTGTAGAATTGGATTCATGTACGGAATAACGTTAATCCCAGTGCTGATCCTCTTTTTTTATATGGCACTAGTCTTTTGGAAATTGCGCTAAAGCATAACACTCTAAATAGACGTAGACCCACTTTTGACATAGCAACCGTGACAATTTTGGGAGTAACGGCAACAGTAATGCTTGAAATTCGTCTTGGCTGAACCTGTTTTTCTTCCTGCCAAGAACGATAGATTGAAAAAATGGAAAATAAATAATAAAAGTCCCATACCCAACAGAGAAGCACCCAGGCTTTATGTGATATGATTTTGGAGTAGAGTCATTCATGAATATCTCCGAAACCATTCTTCAGACAATACCAATGGCAGCCAAGTCAATCGAACCATATGCAACAGAGCAAATTAATCGGACAGATTAGAAAGAAAGGTGAGCATGATAATCTCTATACCTTCTCTTTAAGTGATATTACAAATCTTCTCTTAATTACTTTTAACTTATGCTAATCCATTTTTTACAACCCCTATTTTTAACATATTAAACAATCCTTGGTCATTCTTAACCTATAATGCCAACACAAATTTCAAGCATTACGGTTGCTGTTACTCCCAATATTGTCACAGTTGCTATGAGAAATGTGAGACTACATCTAGTCTTCCGGAACCATACCTTTTTTTGTTTTTTTTCTTTTTATCAAACTTTTCGGTATATTAATCAACCGCTGACTACATGCTAACTAACCAATAACACTATAGGGCTTTTCTAGCATCAAGTCTATTTGCCCCTGTCACCTTAATAACCTCCACTCATTCCTCCATGTCTTGCCAAACCTCTCGCCCTAGCGCCACCAATGCCTCCTCTTTCGTCATCCAAGCCCCTTTTAACGGAATCTCTAATTGTCACTACTACTCATTGACATGACGATGGATATTGCTTATTAGGATTTCCCCAGTAACGAATCATCCCCTACCTTGTACCTTCCCTATTGTTATATTTTCCTATTTCGTAGTACTTTCCTTAGTTCGCTTATTATTACCTTTCGTTCCTTGTACCCAATTGGAAAACCCTATGCTTCCTACTATGTATTACTGGTTTAGTATATTAGTAGTAATCCCTTACTTGTTTGATTCAATTACTTATTTTGTTAGTTATATCCTGTCGCATCTACACCTTTGTTTTAGGCCTTAGTTGTTTTCGCTTCTACCTTAGCGTAGCTAGGTATTTTCATTTGGACAGGATATTGGTTATGATTTATTTGTATTTAAAAAGCACAAGATCCCTTAATGATTCAAACTCTCAAGCCTCACAGGAACCCGCACTTTGATATACTAAGTTGAATGGTCACTCTACTAGTCCCTAACCTTTATTATATCTCTTAAAGAGATTTCCTTCGACGCTTCTCCTCCCTGTCCTTTCAGTATTGGCAGATCTCCCTCTAGGAATCTTGCCATACTCAGGAGCAGGTTACACCCCTCTCCCCTTACTCCCAGCTGTGACACTTGCAATAGGTGTCACCTCTTGAAACAAGAAGGAATCCTTCGCTTTAGCAGAAAACTATGAACTCCCATTATTCTCCTTCGTCACCTTGCTTGTAAATATCACTCCAGCCTCTCCTCCCCCTGTTCCTGCTCTGATCGGTTTCTTTGACATATGCGCAGCAAGGCAGTCTTCCTCCCACTTCTTCCCCAACTTATCCGACCAGTGATCCCCTTTAACCTTCCTCACCAATATCATGTCATTCACCATCCTCCCAATCTCCGCCACCGCCTTGAAGATGCCCTCCTCACTCCCGTTGACTTTCCTCAAAGCCGAGCCCTCATTCTTCATCACCTCATCCAACCTCTCCCCAACCCAACACCAACCTTTCTTGACACTAACTGGCTGCACCGCCTCGTACCTTTTACCGAGTGCCACCTTCCCTCCAGCCACAACCCTTTCCTCATTACAGCATCAGTCTCGGCCACTCCCCTTACAAAAACCTCTACTGTGGAAGACTGCCATCCCAACGCCTTCCTCCTAGCCATCTCCTTCTCCTCCACCAACCATCTCGCACCCTCGACTAAAATAAATCCCGCCTTTTCCAATGCAGCCACCCCTCCACCAATCCCAACATCCCACAACACACCCCCCATCTTCAATCCTACCACCACGCCCTTGCCCCTCAATCCTTCCAGGTCAAACGGCATCCCCCCTTCCCTCAACTTCCTCTTCTTCCCATCCACCACCTCCTCAACCATTTCCCATATCCCCTCTTTCCACTAGTCCAAGGGGCCGGCCTAATCTCTGCTACCGTCCATGATTTCCTCGGAGTAAACGGCGTCGCTTTCCCCACTCCTTCTTGTAACTCTGCCCTCTGGGCCTCTACTAGCTTTAATTCCGCCTGTGTTAGCCTATCTCTCAGAAGGCAAACTTCCCTCTTAAGACTTTTGACTGTGTTATCCAAATCCATGAAGCCTAAACTTAATGGTAGGAAGATGCGTTGATTGGTGTAAAACCCTATCTAGGGTCTGTGCGACAAGTAATAAAAACTTTTGGTGTAGTTGTAACAGTCACGGAGCTTGTACTCGTACCTGTTTATCTACCATAGTACCGATACCGGTTTCTAGCCCGTTATTCTTCATGCTATCTAATCGATCGCGAGACAAATTGGAACGGCGAGGGATGTGGAGAGCTTGTTCGTTAGGCCTGGCTCGCTTATCTCCCATCGTGGCGCCTATAGCCGGGTGGCTAGTAGGAATCCGCTAGGTATTCTGCATTATTAGCCAAGCCTATCATTCCGCATTACCGGGCTCGTACCCTGATGGGATCTTCGCATAGTTGTTCACAAATTGCCTCGAGAATTCTTCCGCTATTGTACGTTGATTTTCATCTCTTTAAAAAAGCACTCTATACATAGTTGATCTAGCATGGGGAAGAGTGTGAAGGGGAGGGATAAAATGGAGAAAGGAAAAGGAACTATGTTAGCGAAAGAAAAGTGGGGGTCTGTTAAAACACCGTCGAAAGTCTAGCCTCTCTTAAATGCCAAGAACATCTCAATTGAGCCACGCGAAACGTGCGAAACTAACGCCACTGATGGCTAACTTACTCCCAAGCACTCGTATTGGCTAGCGGGATAAGGTGCCATAGGAGCAGGCTCCCAAAGCCTAACCTATCACACAAGTCTCCTGCATACTCTCCTACAGCCACCCGAGAAAACCCCGCCGCACCGCCGATAGAATCAGTCTAGCTATTATACATCTAGACTACTAAATCCTCAGCAGGCGACACAATGGGAAATTATTTTCGGCAGTAAACCCGGAAAACCATCTGCAGCCATAATACCATGGTTACCAAGTTCATGTAGACGTAGTTAACCTACCAAGATGACTTTATCCTTCCCACCGCATAATTTACATTGCCGGTGCTATACAAAGCGAAGTCACAATCAGGCTCCAATCGATAGCCCACCATCCTAGGTAGATCCCAAGCACTTCGCTTGGGCACATATGAAAGATTGGGATGGAGGGACATTAATATCTCTATGTTGCAACCTTGTGTTTTGTCTGTTACGTCGTCTAGACCATTAATTTGCTCCCTAGCATAAAACGCGAATGATGGCATGGACCCCAGATACGAACCCTCCGGTCTGTTATCATACTAAGATGTTTCCTAATCCTCTTTTCGTGTTTGTTGCTACAAGAGTGAGTATTACACTTTCATCCTAGCACCGTACTCGGGGGTGAGGGTAAGTCGGGCGCAATACTATTGCTCGGCTTGGCAGCCTTGGGGCTTGTTTTTGGTCCGGGTAACCAGGCACCCTATGCTAATCGCGGGATTGACGCCCACCCCCGATTCACCTCCTTCTCCTCTCCATACCCCCTTTATGGCTCAATAAACAACGACAAGTCTGGCAGGTACTAAGTTATGAATACAAGTTTTGAATACAAGTGTGGTGAAAGCAGACTGGTGATCCTGTGGGTCTCTGGGCCTGCTTGTAGAGGGGATAATACTCGCAGAAGAAAGAAGTTGCAAAGTGCGCCCGACTTTTGTCCTTCACCTGTTGTAATCATGAGAAATCACTCATATTTCCTAATTTGGGTCGGTTGCCACGCGGATTCCCTACCCGTTTTGGGAAGTGCGCCCGACTTATGGCTACCCCCGAGTACTGGTACCAATATTGACTTAAGGCTACTCGAGTACCATACTGCGGCTCGCTTTCCACAACCCCCCCTGTTACCCCAGGGGCACCACCCACACCCTCGCGGCGCCAAGCCCATCACATGATACCAGGTGAGCGAGAATGTCAATTAAGTTCCCATCAACCACCCCAACAACAACAGCAGATTGCTAAGCATGTGGTTGGATGAGGGGAAAATTACGCGGCAATACGCAAAACATATTGGTCTTTGATACCGGTAGTCTAATTGCTTAGAGCCGTAGTGCCCTGCTCATGGCCTGGACAGGCCACCGTAGTATTTGGGCAGTGAGAAACCGGGGGTGGGGCAGGGACGACTGACAAAATATTGCCCTCAGCCTTGTGTAACAGCATGGCCTCCGAGTACAAAATCTGCGCATCCACGCCCCCCTGACCGACACTAGTCGTGATCGTTGAAATATGCGATCACCAAGACTTTTTCTCAGGTGCTTTAGGCATGCTCTATATGGTTGCCCAACATGGTTCATGCGCTATACTAACTGCTTTTCTCGTATTTAACAAAAAAGAGATCTTGTCTATAGTCTACCACTAAAATGAATAACAAGAGTTGGGAGGGAGTGAAAAGGAAGGGGAAAACAAAAAACACGAAAATGAGATGGTGTAATTAAGAATTCGCAGAGTGTGCCAAATTAAATACGATAGGATCAAAACCGCAGGCATTAAACTGAACTTTCCCTTAATAATACAACTACGCACAAATCAATACTTTGTAAACAGAAACTCATAGATCCACGCTGGCATGGGTTAGGCAGGGGGGTTCGGATTGATGTGACCTGTGTTTGCGCTCCCATCCAAGCGGATTTCCCTGACCTACACGGGATGGTGTTCGAGGACGACGTGCTGCGAAATAGAATGAGCTAGGGTGGTTTCCACGCGGTGGTGTTTCGTAAGCCTCAACCGGCGCCATGGGTCACAACTTCGCAAGGCTGCAACAGCGCTATCACGCTCAATAGCCATGCCTAGCTGTGAGCATGTATGGTTTTGGCTACGGTTTTATGGTTTGTAGGAGTTGACCTCTTTCCGCTGGAAAACTATTTTCACCACCCCCCTTATGTCCGCTCCTAGCGGCCTAAGAAAGCGATCTTTTGCGCTTATTATCCGGCTCGGCGGCGTTGAGCTTGTTCCGCTCGACTAGTATTCTTACCACTCCACTCTGTCTTTTCCGCCAAGCATGTCTGAGTGGTTTTCGGCCCTTATTACATCGATGGTCAGTGTTGACCTCATCCCGCTCCAGTAGTATTCTCACCACTCCCTCATGCCCATTCCGAGCGGCATGTATGAGCGGTGTTCGGCCCTTATTATCCGGCTTGTCGGGGCTGACTTCTTCCCGCTCGAGTAGTACCTTGACCATTCCCTCATGTCCCTTCCGGGCAGCATACGAGAGAGGCGTTTGGCCCTCATTGTCTGGTTTATCGGGATCGACCTCTTTATGCCCGAGTAGTATTTTTATTAATACCTCATTCCCGGTCTCAGCGACCCAAGAGAGAGGTGTTCGGCGGTCCATATCTGGCTTGTCGGGTTTGACATCGGCCCGACTGAGTAGTATTTTCACCACTCCCACCTCTTTATGCCACGCGGCCCACAAGAGCGGTGTTCGGCGCTCTATATCTTGGGCGTCTGGATTGGTCTCTTCCCGCGCGAGCAGTATTTTCACTACTCCCTCATGTCCGCACTGAGCGGCGAAAGAGAGGGGCGTTCGGTTGCCAAAATCTAGCCTGTCGGGGTTGACCTCCCCTCGTCCGAGTAGTATTCTCACCACGCCCTCATGTCCGTTCTCAGCAGCATGCAAGAGTGGTGTTTGACCGTAGTTATTAAGCTTGTCGGGGTTGACCTCTCCCCGTCCGAGTAGTATTCTCACCATTCCTTCATGCCCATTCCTGGTAGCAAAAGAAAGTGGTGTTTGGCCATAATTATTTGCACTGTCAGGGTTGACCTCTCGCTGCCTGAGTAGAATTTTTGTTGCTTCCTCATGTCCATTCCGAGCTGCCCAAGCAAGCGGAGTATGTCCCCCCAAACCTCGTGCGTTGAGATCATAACATTTCCTTTCTACCAAAGGAGGTACTACCTCACCAATTCCGAAGAACGATGCACACTGTAGTCCACTGAATTGTAAGCTTCTACGAGGATAGCAAGGATTAAAAAGCTGTGCTTGTTGTAACAGCAATTTGCCGGATATATGGCCATCATATCCTCGAAGCAACCGCAGGGCGAGTGATCTGGAGCATTCCGAGAGCTCCCTTTTCGCATGGACTCCCCAGTATACGGAACAATAAGTTAGGAAGGGCATGCCAAGGCAGCCGGGACAGACCCAGGGATCCGCCGAAATTGCCTTGGCCAGTGGGGAATTCAGATAGGTCAAGCAGATTTCCGCCATTACCGAGTGAGGGCTACCGAAAATATCGGGACGGGCGGAAAGATACTCCTTGAGGGTGAAGTGGATCAGTCGCACAGTTGATGCCTCCTTATCCACAGTAACAAGGCCCTGACAGCAGCCCACGATTGCCGATATCGAAGGAACGTTACCGGCATTGAAATCCATGGACCCTAACTCGACACCCAAAGCGTAGCAGAGCGCATCCGCTTCCAACGGCCGTTCCGCATGACTAATCCACAGCAAAGCTCCCATCCTGAGTCTCGATTTATCTCCGCCCTGTGCCTTTATCCGTTCTATCGTAGCACCATAGACACTCTCCAACCCCAATCCATCGGTCGTTTCCCGGAGCCGTTCTCGCCTCCGAGATATCGTTGATTCTTGCAAGATTGCCTCGATATTCAAGGAAATGAGTAGAAACCTAAACATATCCATTAGCCGATAATGTGAGGTGGAATTCTGAGCACCGTTGCCCCTACGCACATTTCCGATATATTTTCCGGAATCTTCTCTAGAATATCCGCCTCCAGACTCCGGTCCATAGCCTCGGGCGTTTCATCCTGACCCAGTCTAACACGAAGGAATCTGATGATATCCCCTCTGGTGGGACTTACAGATACACTTTCCACTTGTCCAGTAAGGCGCCTCTCAATCTCAGCCCGAATATGGGGCCTTCCGGTGACGAATATTCGGGTGTCAGGGGACTTCCCAAGGATTTGTTGTCCAGAGAATCAAAGAGCCTGAATCGTTGCAGAGCCGTACATTCGTCCAGTGCGTCAATTACCATAAATGTGCGCTGCGAGGACGTAATGAGTTGCAGCATCTTCACAATATCAGCGAGTTGCGGCCTGCGCCCACTCACAGCCTCTCTCTGCTCTCGCAATTCCCGCCATATTTTTTCCGGAATCCTTCCTGTTCTGCTAACCATCTGCTTCAGCAAGGAACCCAGCATACTAGTGGCAGTCTGCTGCTTTCGCGCTGCGAAGTCGAAATAAAAACATGTAACGGCAGTGTTTTGTCCTCTAGTCCAATCACACAACCTATCCACTACTAGTGAACTATCATCGCGGCTTGTTAGAACGGGTTCTCTTCTCTCTCCTGAGAATAATTCTGGTTACCTAATAAACGTCTTGCCGACCCCAGGATTCCCATAGCAAAACAGAACTGCCTTATCGCGTCCACCTCCCCCACCCAATCCACACCATCTCCTAAACTCCTCAGTGCCCATGAGCCATTCCCCCACATCGTTGACGCGGCGCTCTTGAATGTCGCAATGTCGTAAGCCAGGATCCAGGGGTGATAGCCAGGTTAGCAGTTCTGACCTATCATCGGCAATAGTATAGTTGTTGTTCAACACGTTTGTAGTATAGGAGTTCGTAGTATTGAAGCAGTTGCTGCTACGATTGATGGTATATTTAGACATGTTATACCGGTTATTGCTATGCTGAAGCGGAGGAGTTTCTGGGTGATTAGTCCTTGATATTTCTATCGGTGTTAGAAAAGCGGGGCTAGCTGAAGCAAAGAAGAGGTTCGCCCATGAGTCATGACACAGCCTCATCTCAAATAGCTACAAGGCTTTGACAATGGTCATCTTTAGTAGTCACTTTTACGCTAAATCAAACCATGTTCAGAGCGCTAACTCAATCAAGTCTTGGTAGAATAATCGGACTGTGTATTTTAATTGTGATCTCTTAATGCCGGAGCGCATAGTGCTATATTGAATGAACTTTGGCGATCTGAGATTAGCAATCTCCAAGACGTGTAGCTTTTTCCATAGGCAGCCATACCTACACTGCAACCTTCCACTACATAGCCTCGCAACCCCTCCCCTCACTCCTTTATCACAAGAAAAAAAACCTCAATAAAGCAGAAGGATAGCACACAAGGTATTAATCAGGATTACATATTTACTTTATTTTAAATACTGTTCTGGTATTGGTTTTTGGTAGTCATTCGTTGAGTTGGGTGTTGGCAAAGAAGTGCGAGCCGCTGCATCGTGATGCTACTTATGCTAAGAGACTAGGAGAGAATACTCGGGTATTAGCCATCCACCAAAACACCTGAATAGTCTACAGGAGGTAGAATAACCCCAACTACATTGATAAACTACTACAACTCCAGTCTCCAGAATGCACCTCACACAGCTCTTCTCCGCATTCATCCGGTTCAATAAAAACAAACAGACCCCCCATTTTTACAAAACCCGTACCTTACAAACTCGTGAACCTACAAGCCTACATATGATACGACCCTTTGATCCTCCTAAACAACCTTAGGCTCTCTCAATAACTTCTTCAACCCTCCCGCTTCCCTTAGCCTCCGCAACCCCCTCCGCACCCTCATTTTCCTCCCCCTTGAAAGCCTTCATATTAACCAGCCCCCACTTTTCAAACAATCTCCTATCAGCCTCGAACCCAGAGCACTCGGTAGTCAACATTCTCTCCCCGGTGAACACCGCATTTGCCCCAGCAAAGAAGGCAAGGACCTGCTGCTCCTCGGTCAAATTAATCCTCCCGGCAGCGAGGCGCACGATGCTTCCAGGCATCAAAATCCTCGCTGTCGCCACAACCCGAAGAAAACTATCGAAGGGGACCTTCTTATTCTCCCCCAGGGGCGTCCCCTTGATCGGAACCAGGGCATTAATAGGAACAGACTCAGGATGTTCCGGTAGCGTAGACAGGGTATGCAAAAACGAAACATGATCCTCCGCCGTCTCTCCAAGACCAAGTATCCCCCCAGTGCACACCGAGATCCCCGCATTGCGCACATTCTCGATTGTCTGCAACCGCTCGTCGAATCCCCGTGTAGTAATAACCTTCGGATAAAACTCCCGACTAGTATCCAAGTTGTGGTTATATGCCGTTAATCCCGCGCCCTTTAACTCCTCCGCCGCCTTAGAGTTCAACATTCCCAGCGTCACGCACACTTCCATTCCTAATCCCCGTACTTCGCGGACCATGTCTTTTATGCGCTCCAGTCCCCGCGTGCGACCGGACATGTCGCGCCATGCTGCGCCCATGCAGAACCGTGTGCTTCCGTTCGCCTTGGCTTCACGAGCGGCCGCCATGACGGTTTCGAGGGTGGAGAGCTTCGTCGCGGTTAGACCGGTGGAGTAGCGGGAGGACTGGGCGCAGTAACTACAGTCTTCTGTACATCCGCCGGTTTTTATTGACAGGAGGGTGCAGGTTTGGACGGTGTTGTGGGGGTGGTGTTTTCGATGTAAGGTTGCCTAGGTTAGAGGTATGGTAGGTTAGCGGGGGTTAGTCCGGATGTGCAGGAACGGGGGAAGTACTGCAGCGTATGTCAACTCCATCAAAGGGGTATTGTAAATACTAGAAATCTCATCCTTCGTCCAGGTATTCTTTGGTGGCGCGTTGAGAGCTCTCTCCAATAGTGCCTTTCCATCTCTCGGGGTAGTAGCGGCTGGAGTTTCGGCATGCGTCGCTAGCCATCGCTTCTGCGTACCTACCCTTACTCCCATCCTCATCCCCATCCTCATCACACCCACCCTCTGAACACCAGTCGAAAAATGCACGGTACGGTTCATCTCGCGCTCTCCTTATTTCTCCCTTTCCGTTTGCGATACCGTAGCAGTCAATCCAACCCCCCTTTGGCGATGCCAAAGGCGGGGTCACCACCATAAAATCTCAGCAATTACTCAGCGCAGGAGTACAAGGTTCCTGGCCCGATTAACAATCATGATATCCCCCACGCTGATTCGACAATCTACTTCTCAGCCGCATGTGGCGGTGCAGCAAGATACGCGAGTTCGGAAAGGTGGGGTGAGGCAGGGAGTAGCGGGTAAAACCGTCCCTACTGTAGCCGAGCGGTGCGAAGCGTTGGCTCTGCCGAACCCCCTAACGTGTTTCACTCGGTAAGCAATCCCATAGTAGAAACGATCAACCAGTTGTTAGATAGTCTAACCTAAAGGGCTTCCAAATTTGAAGATCCAATTATTAGTTCACCTATAAAGTCCCCACCCATTTCTCTCGTATGCTAAATTTGCCGCTCCTGTGCTTTCCAGCGACATAACATACAGGTATGCAGTCGCCTTATTCGCTAAGCTTATCATTCATCATAGCCGGGCTCGTACAGTACTCGAGCACTCAAAAATCCTACACTATTTTACACCGTTTTTCTCTCTATCTAAAAAAGTATCTATACACTCTTGATTTATCATGTAGGAGAAATAGCGTGAGGGGGGAGAGAATGGAGAAAGGAAAAGGAACTATATACAAGAAGAAAAAAGGCGCAAGTGAGAATTTACAGCTAGGGGGAATTAAATGCAACAGGAAGGAGAGGAACCGAAAGCTATACAGTGAATATTTTTACAGTAATAGAAGTGTTTTATCCTATCGACCAAGCCCTCCTGACTACAGAGCTCCGTAACAGAAAAGCATGAACCCTCACTCGACGCCGTCAGATAACGAGTTTCGCGCGGGTGTGATAATACATATTTCGATCCCCGTCGCACGGGATTTCTTTAGGAAAAACAGGATGATATCTAAGGACAACTACTGCGAGGAATGTGCTCTGAATAGGCAGGAACCGTGGTGATTTCCATGGGGTGATATTTCTTTAGCCTTAGGTTGCGCTATGGGTTACCGCTTCGTGAGATCGTAGCAGCGTTATCACCTTCTAGTTGTTCTCCCTAATTGCTAACATGCGCGGTGTTTGGCCGCGATTATCTGGCTCGTCGGGTGACCTCTTCCCGCCCGAGTAGTATCTCCACAACCCCCTCATGTCCGCTAATGGCGGCATACGAGAGTGGTGTTTTGCCGTCATTATCTGGCTTGTCGGGGTTGACCTCTTCTCGCTCGAGTAGTATTTTCACCACTCCCTCACATCCTTCCTCAGCGGCATACGAGAGCGGTGTTCTGCCGTCATTATCTGGCTTGTCGGGCTTGACCTCTTCCCGCCCGAGTAGTATTTTCACCACTCCCTCACATCCTTCCTCAGCGGCATACGAGAGCGGCGTTCTGCCGTCATCATCTGGCTTGTCGGGGTTGACTTCTCCTCGTTCGAGTAATATTTTCACAACCCCCTCTTGCCCATAGTGAGCGGCATACAAGAGCGGTGTTCTACCGTCATTATCTGGCTTGTCGGGATTAACCTCTTGCCGCCTGAGTAGTATTTTCACAGTTCCTTCACGTCCTTTCGTAGCGGCATACGAGAGCGGTGTTGCGCCAAATTTATCCTCCGCGCTGGGGTTGACCTCTTCCCGCCCGAGTAGAATTTTCACCACCTCCTCATGTCCCGCCTCAGCAGCCAATGAAAGCGCAGTAGACCTGAAACAATCCCCTTCATCGAGATCATAACATCCCATCTCCACCAAAGCGGCTACAACCTCAACAATTCCGAAGTACGATGCGCAGTGCAGTCCGCTCCACAGGCAACCCATATCGGAATCCTCGGGAATACTCCAGACATTTTCTATAAACAATGCCGCGGATATGTGGCCATCATATTCCCTAAAAATTTGCAGGGCGAGTGACCTGGCGCAGTCTGAGAGTTCCTTTTTCGCATGGTCTCCCCAGTACAGAGAACAGTATTCTAGAAAGGGTTTGTCATGGGTGAGGCCATAGAGGTCGTCTGAGGAATTAGCTGAAAGGGCCTTGACCTGCTCAGAATTCAGATATGTCAAGCAGATCTCTGCTATGGTCGAGTGAGGTGTACTGAAAATATCGGGATGGGCGGAAAAATACTCTCGCAGAGTAAAATGGATTAGGCGCACAGTTGATGCTTCCTTATCCGCAGTAATAAGCCCTTGACAACAGCTCACTAATGTCGTTATCGAAGGGATGTTACCGGCATTGAAATCCGTGGACCCTAGCTCGATTGCTAGAGCATGGCAGAGCTCATCCGCGCTCAACGGCCGCTCCGCATAACTAATCCACATCAAAGCCCCCATCCCTAGTCGAGATTTATACCCACCCTGGGCCTTTATCCGTTTGATCGTCGCTCCGTAGACATCCCCCAACCCTAACTCATCTGTCATGTTGCTGAGTCTTTCTCGTCTCCGGTGTATTGTAGGTTCTTGCAAGATTGCTTCGATATTCAAGGAAGCGAGAAGAAACCTAAATATATCTATTAGCCGGTAATATGCGATCGGATTCTGAGCGCTATGCCGTTACCCACATTTCTGATATACTTCCGGGAATCTTCTCCAGAATGTCTGCCTCCAGATTCTCATCCATGGCATCAGGTGTTTCATCCTCGCTCAGTCTAACACGAAGGAATTTGATGATATCGTCTCTAGTAGGACCTAAAGATATACTTGCCACTCGTCCAGCGAGGCGTGTTTCAATCTCGGGGCAAATATGAGGCCTTCCGGTCACGAATATTCGGGCGCCCGGGGACTTCGCAAGGATTTCTTTCAGAGAATCAAATAATCTGAATCGCTGGACTGCCGTGCATTCGTCGAGGGCGTCAATGACCATAAATGTGCGCTGTGAGGATGTGATAAGTTGCAGAATTTTCACAATATCGCCGAGTTGCGGCTTGCGCCCAGTAACTGCCTTCTTCCGCGCCTGCAACGCCCGCCATATATTCTCCGGAACCCTTTCCGTTCCACTGATCACTTGCTTCAGTATGGAACCCAGAATACTAGTAGCAGTCTGCTCCTTTTGCGCCGCAAAGTCGAAGTAAAAGCACGTAACCGCCGTGTGTAGCCCTCCCGTCTGATCGCACAGCCGGTCCACTACCAGTGAACTATCATCGCAATTTGTTAGCACCAGTTCACTACTCTCTCCCGAGAATCATCTTTGTTATTATACCTGATAAATGTTTTTCCGACCCCCGGATTTCCATAACAAAACAGAACTGCCTTATCATCTTCACTTCTCCCATCCAGTCTACACCATCTCTTGAATTCCTCAGTCCCCATGAGCCATTCCCCGACATTACCGACACGGCGCTCTTGGATGTCGGAATGTCGTAGGCCGGGATCCAGGGGTGATAGCCAAGTTAAGAGTAGAGCTAGATCATCGCCGACAGTATAGTAGTTCGATACATTATGATTATTAGTAGTATTATGAGAGTTCGTGGTATTTTGGCAGTTGGTGCTGTTATTAAAGGTATTTTGAGACATCTTCGACTCTTTATCGCTTGCTTTGTCGAAAAGGAGGAGTTGCTGAGTATGGTTGATTGATGATACTCTTGGGAGTTGGGAGAGGAAGAAAAGCGGGGTATTGAAAGAAAAGCGGAGAACAGAAAAAAAAACAGCCTCACATGTCGGCCACTCTTAGATCCCAAGAACATTCCAATTAAACCACGCGAAGCGTGCGGAATTTATATCATTCTTGTAGCTACTATCGGCACTCTACTCAAGCAGAATAAGGCATTATATGTGGTAGTACGGGTTCATGAACCATGGTACGGGTTTCTAGACCGGTATGTTTTATACTATCCAATCAATCGCGGGACAAATGGGAATGATGAGAGATACGGAGAGCTTGTCCGTTAGGCCTACTAATTGTCCCCCATAGTGATGCCTACAGCCGGGTGGCTAGTGGGAATCCAATAAGTATGTTCTCACAGTACTCGCGAAGCCTACCATTCGTCACAGCCGAGCTCGTACCCTAGATGGGGGGTTTTGTATAGTTGTTCGAGAATCCTTGTGCTATCGTACACCGCATTTTGTCGATCTAAAAAGCACTCTATACACAGCTAATCTATTATGTAGGAAAGAGCCATGTAAAAAGAACAAAGTAGTAAGCGAGAATTATAGCTAGGGGGAATTAAACGCAACAAGAGGGAGAGGAATTGCAAGCTACAGTATATAGTGAACCCCTCCGCGATACCGGTAATAGAAGTGTTCCATCCTACCGACCAGGTCCTCCTAGCTACAGTGCTTTATTAACAAAAACGCATGAACCCTCACTCGACGGATAACGAGTTTCGCGCGGGTGTAACAATACATATTTCGATTCCCGTCCTACGGGATTTCCTTGGGAGAAAAGAAGGATGATATCTAAGGACAGCTTCCGCGAAAAACGTGATCCGAACCGGAAGGAACGGTTGTGATTTCCACGAGGTGATATTTCTTTAACCTTAGGTCGCTCTATGGGCTACGGCTTCGTGAGATCGTAGCAGCGCTATCACCCCCTGCCGGTCCCAAAGATCTGCTAGCATGAGCGAGGTTTAGCCGTCGCGATCTAGCGCATTAGGATTAACTTCTTCCCGCCCAAGTAGTATTTTCACCACTCCCTCATGCCCATGCCAAGCGGCGTACGAGAGCGGCATTCTACCGTAATTATCTAGCTTGCCGGGATTGACTTCTTCCCGCCCAAGTAATATTTTCACCACCCCCTCATCTCCAGCCTCAGCGGCATATGACAGCGGTGTTTTGCCGTCATTATCTGGTTTGCCGGGGTTGACCTCTTTCCGCCCTAGTAGTATTTTCACCACCCCCTCACGCCGATACGCAGCCGCATATGAGAGCGGTGTTTGGCCGGAGTCGTCTTTCCTGTCGGGATTGACTTCTCCCCGTCCGAGTAGTATTCTCACAACTCCCTCATGCCCATGCCAAGCGGCGTATGAGAGCGGTGCTCTGCAGTGATAATCTGGCTTGTCGGGGTTGACCTTTTCCTGCCCGAGTAGCATTTTCACTACTGTTTCATCTCCGCTCTTCATGGCAAATGAGAGCGGCGTTCTGCCGTGATTATCTGGCTTGTCGGGGTTGACATTTTCTTGCCCGAGTAGCATTTTCACCACTCTCTCATCTCCACCCTCAGCGGCATGTGAGAGCGGTATTCTGCCGTGATAATCTTGCTTGTCGGGGTTGACCTCTTTTTTCCCGAGTAGTATTTTCACCACCTCCTCATGCCCCATCTCAGCAGCCAATGAAAGTGCAGTACGCCCCAAACAATTCCCTTCGTTGAGGTCATAGCACCCCTCCTCTATCAAAGCAGCTACAACATTCACAATTCCGAAGTACGATGCGCAATGTAGTCCACTCCACAGGGAACCGGTATGAAAATTTGGACGAAACCAAACACTCGCCACAAGCAATGCCGCCGATATGTGGCCATCATATTCCCTAAACAGCTGCAGGGCAAGTGACCTGGCGCAGTCTGAGAGTTCCTTTTTCGCATGGACCCCCCAGTACAGAGAATAATATCTTAGAAAGGGTTTGTCATCGATGAGGGCAGAGAGGTTGGTTGAGGGACCAGCTGAAAGAGCCCTAGCCTGGGAGGAATTCAGATATGTCAAGCAGATCTCTGCAATTGCCGAGTGAGGCGTACCAAAAATATCGTGATGGGCTGAAAAGTACTCTTGCAGAGTAAAGTGGATCAGTCGCACCGTTGATCCCTCCTTATCCACAATAATAAGCCCTTGGCAGCAGCCCACCAAAGTCGTTATCGGAGGGACATTGCCTGGATTAAAATCGGTAGAGTCTAGCTCGATTGCTAGGGCGTGGCAGAGCTCAACCGGCCCCAACGGCCGTTCCGCATGACTGATCCACATCAAAGCTCCTATACCGAGTCTTGATTTATTCCCACCCTGCTCCTTAATCCGTTCTATCATCGCACCGTAGACATCTCCCAGTCCCAACCCATCTGTCATTTTGTTGAGTCTTTCTCGCCTCCAATATATTGTCGGCTCTTGCAAGATTGCTTCGATATTCAAGGAAGCGAGCAGAAACCTAAATATATCTATTAGCTGACGATGGACGATGGGATTCGCAGCACCATGGACGCTACCTACAATTCAGATATATTTTCGGGAATCTTCTCCAGAATGTCTGCCTCCAGGCTCTCATCCATCTCCTCTGGTGTTTCGTCCTCGCTCAACCTGACACGAAGGAATCGGACGATATCGCCTCTCGTGGGACCAACCGATACGCTTGCCACACGTCCGGTGAGGCGTGTTTCAATCTCGGTGCGAATATGGGGCCTTCCAGTCACGAATATTCTGGCGCTCAGGGACTTCTCAAGGATTTCTTTCAACGAATCAAACAACCTAAATCGCTGCACAGCCGTACATTCATCAAGAGCGTCGATAACTATAAATGTGGGCTGCGAGGGCGTGATAAGTTGCAGCATCTTCACGATATCACCGAGCTGCGGTTTGCGTCCACTAACAGCCTTCTTCTGCTTCTGCAAGGCCCTCCATATATCTTCCGGAACTCTTTCCGTTCCATCGATGACCTGTTTCAGTATGGAACCCAGCATACTAGCGGCAGTCTGTTCCTTTCGCGCCGCAAAGTCGAAGTAAAAGCATGCAATGGCCGTGTGCTGTTCTCCCGTCTGATCGCACAGCTTATCCACTACCAGTGAACTATTATCGCGGCTTGTTAGCATGGATTCACCTCTCACCGAATAATCCTTGTTACCTAATAAATGTTTTGCCGACCCCCGGATTTCCATAGCAAAACAGAATTGCCTTATCATCTTCACCCTCCCCATCTAATCTGCACCATCTCCTGAATTCCTCAGTCTCCATAAGCCATTCCCCGACATTGTCGACACGACGCTCTTGAATGTCGCAATGCCGTAAGCCGGGATCCAGGGGTGATAGCCAGGCTAGTAGTTGAGGCCGATCATCGGTATAGTTGTTCACGGTATTATAAGAGTTTGTAGTATTGAGGCAGTTGTTGCTTTGATTGATGCTATATTGAGACATGTTCCACTCGTTTGCGCTTGTTCAGTTGAAAAAAAAAGAGGGGTTGTTGAGCGCGACTGGTTGATGATATTCCTGGGACCGAAGAAAAACGGGGGTCTGTTAAAACAGCATAGCAGGTCCAGCCACTCTTAGGCGCCAAGATTCTAATCAAACTACGCGAAACGTGCGAAACTAATATCATTCTCGTAGCTGCTATTGGTACTATACTCAAGCAGAATAAGGCGTTATATGTACTAGCACGGGTTTATGTGCCATAGTACGGGTTTCTAGACCAGTATGTTTTATACTATCCAATCGATCGCGGGACAAATGGGAAAGATGAGGAATATGGAGAGCTTGTCCGTCAGGCCTGCCTCGCTTATCCCCCATAGTGGCGCCTATCCCTTAGTCCCTCGGTGTGCCAAGAGATTGGTGGTGTATGTCATAGTTTAAAACGCCAAGTAATTTATTTCCAGTTAGGGAAGGATACTCTCTAAATGCAATTACTGTTGTTCTAATTGAGGAAAAGTCCATTCCAGATCCTGTCATTTTCTCAACCAGATCTCTTGGGCGCAGCACCCGACGGACTAAGGGATAGCCGAGTAGCTAGTGGAAATCCGCTAAACATTTGCACACTATGTTGCCACGTTATTCGCTAAGCCTATCATTCCTCATTATCGAGCTCGTACCCTGATGGGATCTTTGCATAGTTGTTCACAAATTGCCTCGAGAATTCTTGCGTTATAGTACACTGCTTTGCCTCTCTTTAAAAAAGCACTCTATACATACCATAGTTGATCTATCATGTAGGGAAGAGAGTGGGGGGGGGGGGATAAAACGGAGAAAGGAAAAGGAACTACACAAGAAAAAAGACGGAAGCGAAAATTTACAGCCAAAAGAGAATGAAATGCAATAAGAACCGCAAGCTCTGTAGTGAAGCTTTTTGCGATACCGGTAATAGAAGTGTTCCATCCAGGCCTTCCTGGCTACAGTGCTTTATAAACAGAAACGCATGAACCCTCACTCGACGGGGTTAGATAGCGAGTTTCGCGCGGGTGTAATAATACATATTTCGATTCCCGTCCCACGGGATTTCCTTGGGAGAAAATAAGGACAATATATAAGGACAGCTTCCGCGAGCAACGTGATCCGAATAGGAAGGAACGGTGGTGATTTCCACCAAGTAATATTTCTTTGGCCTTAGGCCGCGCTATGTGCTGCCGCTTCGTGAGATCGTAGCAGCGCTATCACCCCCTGCCGGTCCCAACGATCTGCTATCACGAGCGGTGTTTGGCCGAGATTATCCGACTTGTTGGGGTTGACGTCGTCCCGTGCGAGTAGTATTTTCACAACTCCTTCATGTCCGGCCTGAGCGGCGTATGAGAGCGGCGTTCGGCCGCCATTATCTGGCCTGTCCGGGTTGACCTCTTCCCGCCCGAGTAGTATTTTCACAACTCTTTCATCTCCACTCTGAGCGGCGTGTGAAAGCGGTGTTCTCTTTAGATGATCTGGTTTGTCGGGATCGACTTTTTCCTGCCCGAGTAGCGTATTCACCACCCCCTCATGCCCATACGAAGCGGCATACGAGAGCGGTGTTCTGCCGCCGATATCCGGCTTGTCGGGGTTGACCTCTTCCCGCTCGAGTAGTATTTTCACCACTCTTTCATCTCCGCTCTGAGCGGCGCGCGAAAGCGATGTTCTGCCGCGATAATCTGACTTATCGGGGTTGACCTCTTCTTGCCCGAGTAGTATTTTCACCACTTCCTCGTGTCTACTCTCAGCGGCATGTGAGAGCGGTGTTCGGCCGTGATTATCTAGCTTGTCGGGGTCGACTTTTTCCTGAGCGAGTAGAATTTTCACCACTCCCTCATCTCCACTCTCAGCGGCATATGAGAGCGGTGTTCTGCCGTCCCTATCCGGCTTGTCGGGGTTGACCTCTTCCTGCCTGAGTAGCAGTTTCACCACCTCCTCATGTCCCTTCTCGGCAGCCAATGAAAGTGCAGTATACCCCCAACAATTCCCTTCGTTGAGGTCATAATATCCCGTCTTTATCAAAGCATCTACAACCTCAACAATTCCAAAATGCGATGCGCAGTGTAGTGCACTCCACAGGGGACCCGTATAAACATCTGGACGAAATCCGGTTCTTGCCACAAGCAATGCTGCCGATATGTGGCCATCATATTCCGTAAACAGCTGCAAGGCAAGTGACGCGGCGCAGTCCGAGAGTTCCTTTTTCGCATGGACTCCCCAGTGCAGAGAACAATATTTTAGCAAGGGGTTGCCATCGATGAGGGCAGAGAGAGCAGACCAGGGATCGGCTGAAAGGGCCTTGACCTGGCGGGAATTCAGATATGTCAAGCAGATCTCTGCTATTGCCGAGTGAGGCCGAGAAAAAATATCTGGATGGGCGGAAAGATACTCTCGCAGAGTAAAATGGATTAGTCGTACTGTTGATGTACCCTTATCTGCAGTAATAAGCCCTTGACAGCAGCTCACTAACGTCATTATGGAAGGGATGTTGCTGGAATTGAAATCCGTGGACCCTAGCTCGATTGCTAGAGCATGGCAGAGCTCATCCGGGCTCAACGGCCGTTCCGTATGACAGATCCACATCAAAGCTCCCATCCCAAGTCTCGATTTATCCCCACCCTGCGCCTTAATCCGCTCTATCGTCGCACCATAGACATCTTCTAACCCCAATCCATCTATCATTTTGTTTAATCTTTCTCGCCTTCGATATATTGTCGATTCCTGCAAGATTGCTTCGATATTCAAGGAAGCAAGTAGAAATCTAAAGATATATTAGCTAATAATGCGGGATTGGGTTCTCGGCATCACGGGCAGTGCGCACATTTCTGATATATTTTCGGGAACCTTCTCCAGAATGTCTGCCTCCAGACTCTCGTCCATAGCATCTGGTGTTTCGTCCTCGCTCAGTCTAACACGAAGGAATCTAATGATATCTTCTCTGGCGGGGCCAACAGATACACTTGCCACTCGTCCAGCTAGTCGTGTTTCAATCTCAGTACGAATATGGGGCCTTCCGGTCACGAATATTCGGGCGGCCGGTGACTTCTCAAGGATTTCTTTCACCGAATCAAAAAGCCGAAATCGCTGCACAGCCGTACATTCGTCGAGGGCGTCAATGACCATAAATGTGCGCTGCGAAGATGTGACGAGTTGCAGCATCTTCACGATATCATCGAGTTCCGGTCTACGCCCACTAACGGCCTCTCTCTGCTCTCGCAAGGCTCGCCATATATCCTCCGGAATCCTTCCCGTTCCGCTCACTATTTGCTTCAGCAAGGAACCCAGCATACTAGTAGCAGTCTGCTCCTTTCGCGCCGCAAAGTCAAAGTAAAAGCACGTAACCGCGGTGTGCTGTCCTCTAGTCCGATTGCACAGCCGGTCCACTACCACCGAACTGTCATTACCGCTTGTTAGCATGCGTTCACTTCACTCTCCAGGGAATGATACTTGATACCTAATAAATGTCTTTCCGACCCCCGGATTTCCATAGCAAAACAGAACTTCCTTATCTCCTTCACTTTCCTCACCTAATCCGCACCATTTTCCGAATTCCTCAGTTTCCATGAGCCATTCCCCGACATTTTTTACGCGACGCTCTTGGATATCGCAATGTCGTAAACCGGGATCCAGGGGTGATAGCCAAGCTATTAGTTGTGGCCGATCATCGGCGACGGTATAGTTGTTCACAGTATTATAAGAATTTGTAGTATTGAGGCAGTTGTTACTTCGATTGATGGTATATTGAGACATCTTCCACTCGTTTGTGCTTGTTCTGTTGGGGAGGAGGAGTAGCTGAGCACGGTTGGTTGATGATATTCCCGCGGACTGAAGAAAAGCAGGGGTCTGTTAAAACAGCATGGCAGGTCCAGCCACTCTTAGGCGCCGACAACACTGCAATTAAGCCACGCGAAACATGTAAAACTAACGCCATTCTTGTGGCTACTACGGTACTCGAGCACTGGCATTGTAGAATAAAGATTCATAATACGAACGGGTTTCTAAATCCTAGCCCATCACACAGGTCTCGCACATACTACTACTACCATTCTACCTACCAACGAAAACACCTCAGTACTGCCGATAGAATTACCCCAGCTATCATATGATACGGATAAATCCATAAACCACCCACTTCGATGGCCGACATAGCGAAATTATTATCTGCTGTAGACCCGACGAACACTATCAACAGCGATACTACTCGTATCGTAGCTTTCGAGTTCACGTACTGTACGAGTACATCCAGCTTTCCTACTCAGTATGGCAAAAGTTCTCCCACTACATACATGGCCACTACTCGGTACTGTTACGGGCGAAAGTCAGAACACCCCCCCCCCCAATCAAAAGCCCGCCGTCCCCGGTAAATCCCAAGCACCTTATTTGGACGCAAAATTCAACATTCGGGTAGGGGTGGCATTGATATCTATGTTGTGACCACACATTTTTTTTGTCCCATCGCCCGGATCATTGATCTGCGCCCTACTACTGTATTATATAACGCGAACAATCGCGTCGACACCCAAGTATAATACCAATCTTCAAGTCCTTTACTAATATTTTCCCCAATCCCGCGTTTTCATGTACTGTAAATTACTACACGAGCGAGTTTTATACTGTATCATACTTCCATCCCAGCACCGTTCCAATACCTGCGACCGCTGGTTCTGCAACTCTCTCCAAAACCCCTCTGGGTACTCCCCCGCGGCGGGGCGCCGAGCCTCATCACATGACACCGAGCGCCGATCCACAACCACAACCCCGGATGATATCATACCATGCTAAGATACTGTCAAACACGCGGACTGACTCGCAGATGATTGCGCGGCAACTCGCCAACGTCGTGTTCATGCGTTCATGCACTATTAACGCGGCAAATTCAGTATCTCAGACAGAATGGAAAAAGTGGGTATTTAAGGAAGAAAAAAAAAGAGCACGAAGGGAAGATAAGATCACCACAAACTCCAATAACCCATTCACTTTCTTCTCGTTTTCTTTAGTCTACCGCCATCGTATTCTAGAACATACTAACTTATGAAATAGTGATAAACGAATAAACTTGTCCATTCTCTTTTTCTTCTTTTTCGATACCATCTCAATAAGTTTGCTCCATCAGCCTTTGCTATTAGAGAGCAGTGTTTTCGGAAGTGCCGCTCCCATCCGAGAACGCCGGGAATCCGGAGAACGTCCGACAATACTGTACCATACTAGCGAAATAAATCCATCACCTACCAACTTAAACCCCAAGCCCCACCTTATTTTAATTCTAGACTAAATTTACCACCGTACTGGTATCTAACTCAGCCACAGATAGCGATGCCGCACTACATGTAGTAATTCTCCGGGGTTAGTCCAGGTGGCGGGGGGGGGCTAGAACTACGGCAGCTACGGTAGTACTTATCATGTGATTCCACGTTTTATCCACGTGCCCGCCACATCACGTTATGATGGCTAGGCTCGGGCCGAGATGTATGCAGGACGCTGCGCTCTGCAACTCCCGCATGTGGGATTGAGTGGTTGATCGTCGGAGATAGGGAGTTGGTTCGCGGGGGTATCGCCGATGGGGTTGCCTACCAGTATAATATTGTGCTCTTGTTCTTGGTAGATGTGTGGGGTAAGGTAGTATTATGCCGTAGTGAATGGGAGGGGCTTATTAAATAGCCCCACGAGATTTGATGTTTGCCACTAGGCTTTTTGGTGTATTGCTCGCTGGGCTTCTCTGGTTATTGTCCACCCTACTCCCGGTATTTTACTGTCGACTACGAGGAGGGTGAGGAAAGTAAGAGCGAAAGCAGGTGGTTGGATAAGCACGCTATGCGTTACTCCTAATTACTGAAAATTCATAAATAATAATTAAACTATAATATCAACAGATTACATCCAAGAGCTACCCTAGCTATCAGCCAAAATGTCCTTTGAACACCTTCCCACGGAACTCCACCTCGAAATCGCCTCGCTCCTCTCCAACGCATCCCTCGCCGCCCTCTCACGCACATGTAGAAATCTCCATCGCCGGATAACCCCAGTTCTCTGGTCACATCTCCAATTCGGCCCCCCGACGCTTTCGGTCTTTCAAGAGCGCGCGTTTCCCGTGCAGCCCTCACCGCCATACATCCGCCCCCTACCAGCCGGTGTCGAGACCTTATGTGTGAAGCGACACATGGACGAGCGTGGGATTCTAGCATTTTATTCCGCTGCAAGGAATCGGCTTATCCGGGATGAGACATTGGCGCTCATCCGGAGCTTGGAGTTGAGGGATTGTGTGCTCGGTGCTTGTTTTGCTTCTGGTGGGGAGTACCCGGCACCTGTGGTGAGTGATGGGGAGCTGTACTATTGGCGGGAATTGCGCAATGGGGATTTTGCTACGGTTTTTGAGGGGTTGTTAAAGGAGAGGATTCGGGGATTGAAGTGTATTAGGATTATTTATGATCGATGTAGGTTCTCCCCGGCAATTCCGCGGTGTGTCGGTGATGAGGAGGGGAAAGAGGAGAAGCATGTGCTGATGGAGTACTGTCTGTTAGCACCAAAATTTGAACGGGACTTCACAGGGAACGAACTAAAAGCCATACAGAAGGCTCAGTACTTTTGCCGCATTGTTGGAGCATACGCAGCGCTGCATCCGCTTGTCCAGGTGAAGATATCAACAACTCATTTCGCGCTCGTGCATGCGTTGTTCACAGCTACCTCGGCACCGCGGCGGGTCACGTCATTGAAGACGTCTATCTACCAGCGCCCGGCAATGTTAGAAACGTTCCAGCGATACGTTCTACCTGCCTTAGGCACGAACCTCGAACACCTCACACTTCTCACCGCCGGGCACGGGTCAGACTTCCTTTCGAACACCATCTGGGACCAGTACTCGGATGCATACTTCCACGTTACTCCAGCAATGTTCCTCGACGAGCATTTCTTCTCCGGCTTTCGGTTCGAAAAATTAAAATCGGTAGAGTACTCAGCAGACCTCTTCACCTTCGCCTGGTCCCCGTCCGGAATCCAAAGACTCTGCGTCCGCCACTCGCGAACCGCACACCCGCACTGGTGGAAGTCCTTAGCAAAGCACACACTCCAGAACCTGGAAAAAATGGAAATCTGGTACGACTGCAACTCACCAATTGCCGGAGGAGTGCATTCCCCATCCCCACCCGACGATGACGACACACCCATCAACTTCTCAATCTGCTTTCGCGACCTAAAGGCACTCGTCATCGCGCGGAACCCCCCACAGAGAAGGTACATTGCGCATCCCGAGGAATCAGTCGCGTCCAGGCACGTCCGTGAAGCAGTCGTGCGCGCAAATGCCAACCTGGAAGAAGTCTTTCTCGAGCATGTCGATGTTGAAACGCTGTCAACTCTGTGCGCCCGCGGGAGATTGCGAAGTCTGACGGTTCAATCGACCCTACACCAACCGTTCCAAAACACGCAAATTATCAAGCTGATCGGAAATCTGGAGGATTTGGCCTGGTTGCATATTTGTATTCAGGATGGGCTCGGGACCGCATTGCCTACGCGAGAGCTATTGGCTGTGCTTGCGAGGCATTGCGAGAAGTTGTCGTGGATCATCATGGAGGATCGTGGATTCGTGGAGGTTCCTGGAATGAAGGAGTTTCACGCATCCGGGGTGCTCGCGCCTATGACACAGGAACAGTGTGAGTACTTGTCAGCCTCTTGTAGGCGGTCAAGCATGGCGCAGATCTCAGTGTTTAGGCTGGATATCTGGAGGGAAGGAAATAAGTACTGGCTTGATGGTTGGTCGGGGGGTAAGGGCTCTTAAGCTGTGAATCATTAATGCGAAGTCCGAGAAGTTGTAATTATTCAAGTTTTCAAGACAAGCGAAATATGATGATCGTTGCCAAGCAGTGCAGATCTTACACAATCAGACTTCGCACAAACCCTTTGTCTCCGCAATCTTACATTTGCTCGGTTAATTCCGAGAAATGCTCAGGGGAATCCCGGCAATTATCCGCAGATGATAAGCTATCGGATCACGAGTGAAGGGAGAGAAATTACGATACCCCTTTTGCTCATATTCTGCACGGGGAAGAATGCTGGGGGAGCTAGCCTAGGCAAGGCTTGACTGTAGACTATAAAGGTTGTTCGAGCATAGCAAACCTTTCACGGCTATTAAAAAGAAAGCCCCAAATCCAAGTCTTTACATCCCTCCTTCGCCCGAGCCTGCAAAAATCACACAATCAACCCCAACAACGAATTGAACAAATAAATTAATTGAGTTGAACTACGAGAGCCCCCCCCCCCCCACTTTTTTTTTTGAGCAGTTGTAAGAACTACCCAACAACCCCCTTAACAACCGCTTCAACACCAGCATCATCTAAGACCTTCACCCCCAAGATCTCATTATCCAACTTATCAGAGTAGTCAGAACCATACCCCTCACCCCAAACACACCTCCTGATCAGGTCGACAAATCCAGAAAAGTCACCCTTGGCAATCTTTTCGTTCCCCGCTTTTTCAACCTCTTCAGTGTTCTGATGCTCGATGACAAACTTCTCGCCGGTGGCCTTCTCAGCTGCGGCGAGGAGCTTGTTTTGTGTGACCACCGCCGATTGAACGAATACATAGCGGTTCTTAGTCTCTTCGGGATGTGCAAGGATACCGGTGATGGCTTGCCCAATGTCGGAAAGGTTGGTAACACTGAATGGGGTGTTTCCGCCATCATAAAGTGTGGCCTTTTTGTTAGGGATGTCGATCCCTAGGAACCCGACTTTGAGCCCTACACCATCTGTTAATATTTATTGTGCAAGGGAGAGGCGGATGATATAGGGCAAGCAAACCCCAATCCAAAAATCCCCCATTGAGCAGGGCACTCCAAGTAATTTCTCCCTCCTTCTTCTTCAAATAGTCAACAGTAGCTAGCTTCCCCGCAAAAACAGCCAGCCCCCGAGCCTTCTCATTGGTAACGTTGCTACCGAATTCACTAGGGATAAACCTCTTTACACCAGCTTGAACAGCGGCGTCGATGAGGGTCTGCTGATCCGCGAGTGCGGCACTTGCAATTGTTGAGACGACCGCATCTTGACCGGCGAATGCTGCCGCAAGGGAGGAAACGGAGTCGTAGTCTGCAGTGAGAACTTTGGTATCTTTAGGGGGGGATTGGGCGGTTTTGGAGTTTTCGCGGGTGAGGATTGTAATCTCCAAACCAGGGGCGTCCTGGAGGGCCACTAGGACTGCAGGGCCGAGATTCCCAGTTGCCTAGAGGTTGTTAGCAGTGGAGGAAAACAGGGAGAGGAAGAGAAGATACTAACCCCGACGAGAATTACTTTTTTAATAGCAGACATGTTTAATTGATATTGCTTTGTGTGTGTGAATAAAGTGTAATGTTTGCTTGTTGGGTATAGTTGTGAAGAGGAGGATAAAACCGCTGATGCTTGTTCCGTTTGCTGAAGGACGAACTCCCACGCCCTCCAGACCTCTCTTTATACCCCCCTACCCCTTCCACGAAGTTCCATCCAACCCCACAATTCCGCCATCGTTGTGTAAGCAAACATCATCACTAGTTGAACAAACCTCAAGGCAACGCACCATAACGAGCAACGTCAACCTCAAACACGCAATAGCACTCAGTCATGGCGTCCCCTTAGGTCCCACATCCCAGAAGCCTCTTCCCCGCAAAGACTTAAGCGGACCCGGCTAATCGTTTCTAAAAGCGGAATCGCGTAGGAGTGGATGTTCTGCTTGAGTATAGTAGTGCATATCGGATTACCCATCAATTGGAAATTGGGCTTTGTCATGTTCTCCTCCGATGGTTTATCAGCTACGGGACAATGCCGGCATGATACAGGTATTTTAGGGGTAGGGGTTCGGATATTTAATGTTCCGGATTGGAAAACAACGAGCGGTACATACCGTATCTGTAATCGGCGGGTAAGCGAGATAGACTCCTGGTGTTAAGGGCGCTAACTCCATGGATGGCTCTGATTATCGATTGGTTGGAAATGCCTGGCTGTGCGCATAAAAATCGGACGGAAACTAAGTGTGCAGGTCAGACAAGGATCTGCGAGATCTGGAGATATGGTTGTTTTGGAGGGTGCACGAGTGAGGGAAATAGTAGGATGACGCCTTTCCGGAACGCCAAATAAAAATGTTTTTCGAAGTGATTACCAACCGCCGAAAAAAATATTTGAAATCTAAGGTATCATATTAGCGTCACTTGGGATTCATTTTTTTATCTGAAAAATCTGATATTTCGAGTCGCCCTTCCATAGAAATTATGCCCGCTCACTTCAAGTAACGAGAGATTTCGGCTGCTCTATATTTGGATTTTTCGGGTGAGAAAAATTGGTGTCAAAAGACTCCATTGTGTAGATAGCTTCAATTGCCTCCGGGAATCTCTTCTACAAAATTGAGGGAAATTTCTCGTTAGATAGGTGCACTTCTACAACTGCTAGAATCCAAATTTCCTTGCAACGACACCCCATAACTGCCGTCTTTTTCGGCGTGAGGATGAGAGGGTTTTCAAGTCGCCATTCTACTTGAAATAAGTGGTAGAGTAGAAACGATATCCAGGTCCCTAAAGCATGGAGGGAGAAAATATGGAAACGATAGGGCGGCGTATGAACTTATGGTTGTCCTAATGCTAAATTCATGGTTGATATAATATTAATGTGAGAAAATTCACTATTTTGATGTATGATACAACATGCCTTGTCCCACAATTTCCTCCGAGCGTGTGGAGGGACAGGCGTGTTGCCGGATATTTGAAATGGTAGTTGTGTCGCGCCGAGCGAGGATTGATAGTCAGACCAGAAAGTTATTACTTACCATACGAGACATGATGAGGCATGAGAATTAAATTGATTAGCATGAAATTGGGAGCTTTAAGAATCCGATACACGAAATTTACGCCAGAAAAGCGGTATAAACCGTAAAAAGATATGAGAAAGAATAATATATCTTATTAAATTTTATGTGATGTCGTACAGTAAGGTAATCCATCTAGGGTGCCGACATCTTAAGCCCCCAGCCATGGGTTGGATAGTTGGGGGACACAGGGCGACAAGGGCACATTCCGGGGAGAGGTACAAGTGTGACTAACAGTTAGGTAGAGGAATGACCAAGCGTGAAGAAGGACGGTGTTGAAAATATTGTCATTGTCTTCCATTGTCCACAATCAATCGCTTCGGCACAGGTGTTTATTTCCTATATCACTCGTTTGTATATTGGGTTGCATCACTCACGATGCGGAGACAGCTTTGTTTGGGTCTTGATTTACTTGGCGGCTATTTCGTATAGTATAGGCTAGGCACCTTTCTACTCTTCAAGTTTGGAGGCATATATTTGTGTAGACCCCGTGATGTGTCATCTGCTGAAGGAGGGAAACAGGTTTCTTCTCATGAAGGGATGGGGTCACTGGTTTTCTCCAGATATGTTCGGCTATTAGGCCCTTTCTTCTAGTAAATTGTAGGCATGAATAATCCTCTGAGTTGAATCTGCGCAAAGACTTACCGTTCCTCAGAGCTTATTTCATCACGCGGTCGGAGGACTGCATTATGAGTGATATCTCATGAGTCTAATTCCATAATACCAGTCTATTCCGAGAACTAGATAACCAAGTGAAAGGATTGTGTTGACGTGCAAAATCTCAAAATTCAGATATCGAATAAATCTCCTTTAGGATGAATTGGGATTTATCAACCATCCCGAAGGATCAGATTCCGGGGGTCCCCGCAACCCGATGCCGCAATCCTTAGTATATAACTTACGAGGCCCGACATGACTGCTAGACACAACGCCCTGAACGTGGCAACGGTAATCTCGGGTAGATGCCGGTAATTATGAATGTCAAGATGGGTTCAAACTAGATACAAGTACCAGGGGAGATGTTTCTCTACAAAACAGAGTTTATTTTCCTGGTGAACTATCTAGGCCTTGTGCGAAAATGAAAATATTTCTCCGGTACTTGTCCGCTTATGTACTACCATAAAAACTTGAATAATTGGACGGTGTGCTATGTCTTTGGACTTTCCTCTCTCAGTATGGTCAAGAAATTTTTGTTTTTTTTTCTGTCTCGGAAGGGGGAAAGGGGCTGTGCTTTTGCTGTGTTTTTGGCCCCCTTTCCAGAGAAGGGAATTCTGGACTACATAGCACACCGTCCAATTATTCAAGCTTTTACGGTATACTATACAACTGATTAGAAAGCTGGATATGATCTTCTGATGGTTTGTCTAAGCAGATTTCATTCTTCTGTCCTAACCCCTACGCCTGACGGCGATGAGGCATTACTAACAGGGGAACATGTCCCTATGTACCTTCTTTTATAGGCAAAGGATATCCCATGAGATGGGAATGCACATGTGATCGCACCCGGCTGAGACCCGTGAATAACTTGATCGAGTGATAATTTATGAGTTTTCATTTACGGGGTGTAGCCGACTATGTTCCGTGAGGTGATATAATTTTATTATTGTGAGAAGGTTCAGTGTACGGCTTGCTGTTTTTCTCCTTCCTATTGTATTTAATTTTTTTCTAAGTGTAAATTCTTGTTTTTGCGCTAGTTATTTTTTCTTCTCCTTTCTATCCCCCGCCCTCTTTCATACATGATAGATCAACCGCATATAGTGTTTTTGAGGCGGATCAAAAGTGCTATACGATGGTATTATATAAAGATTCTCTCTGTAAAAGGCGGGCCAATGCCCCCGACTAGCCGCCTGAATTGTAGGCATTGGAGAATCGGTTGCAAAGAGCACCTGAGGGCGGCCCGCCGAAAGTCTTGACAGCAATGACAGAATTATTTCCTAATTGTTATAAGAATGTAATATGGCAAAGAAAGAGGGAGCCTGTCTTTCAACTTTTGTATTGGGTGCCCTTGCGCTGGCTGGGGAAGAGGGGCTAAAGAACCGACTACGCTGTAGGACACCCGTTACTGGTGAATGGAAGCGAGGGGGGCGGTGGAGTTTTTTTTTCTTTTTCTTTCTCCTTTTTTCTTTTCTTGGTAATATTATCATAGGGTATTATCATGATAAGTGTTATATTAGTGGGGTTCGAATAGTTGTAGTGTTGTGATATTATCCGTGGGCAAAGTTAACCGCGCATCAACGATCGATGGGAACGAAACCCACCTCGTCACCCCGCGCTTTCAACACCACCTAGAGAACTTTCTGATGGGATGGTATAATAATCCCAGTAGTAGAATTTTGTATTGAGGAGCGCAAGCAATAGGAAGCGCAGTACTATAGAGGAACACAGAAGTGTGAACGAGCGGGCATTAGAGCATGTACAGATGTAGGGCATGAGCGGAGATATAGGGCTCAGCATGTACGAGCAGAGTTTTTCACTACTTAAGTGATCTTTAGCTATTATAGCAACCTCCATAGTAGAATACACACACTTCAACCTCTCTTCCCGTCAACACCTGCGCACGATCATAGAACCTCCATCACTTTCTCTAGCTCAAATATTAATTTCTACTATGTATTCTACCCTGTACTTACACTTTTGATTTTTTTTCTTTCTTGGTTTTAATAATAGTGGAGTTGGTGGTGGAGTATCGGTATTGTTGTAATGGCCGAAATTTTTTCATCCCTCGTTGAGGCGCGGTTAATTTTGTCCCCAGAGAATATCATTATGATAGTCTGTAGTGCTAACCGACTCAAATGGTTTATTAGTACATATGGTTATTACTAGGATCTACGATATCGCGGCTGAATTTACCGCCTGCCGTTAACCCCGCTTGCTTAAGATGTTCTTGTACAAGGGTAGGAACGTATTAACTGGAACAGACAAGGATATATTTGGCTGATTAACCTTGAATAACTGTTCCATAACTTCTTGTCGGACCTTGTACCTGGGAAGGTTGGCTTTCGATCGTGGGGGAAATTAGCAGGAGCCTGGGTGTTCGATAGATTCCGCTCAAAAAACAAAGCTATCGTTAAACAATCCTTCACGTAGGGTACAGGAAAAATCCGTCTCCACATACCAGAACTGCTAGTCCGAAACCTAGCCCTCCTCAATAAGGCTGTAGGGGAAAATCAGAGCTGTTTCCAAGTATCATAACAATATTATTATCATAATTATCATAGTAGAATCCGACTCTAGACCCTACCTGCCTATGAGTAAAATCTGTGATAACCGGGGTATGATATAATATTAGGGTGAAAAATGCAAAACGAGAAGAAAAAAGCAGATTTTTCGCTTCCTTTAATTTTGAGCAAGAAAGCAACGGCAAATTCTGAATGCTAAATAAATACATCGATTTTGGCCACATTGTACGATACCTATCTATCATACCGTAAAATCCGGATCGATGGAATAAATCTAACATCTAGAATTGGAGTGTCCTTTCCTTACTTAGCTGAGCAACTGTGGTATAATACTCCAACCATTATATTCAGACGAACCAAAAGAAGTGTTTAAAGCAAAGACATCCCCAGTCCAATAGCAAAAGGACGATTCACTAAAAATTACTTTCTTTGTTTTCCCTCTCAAATTTCTGTTACACCCATCCCTTGACGGGGAGCTAGAATTTCAACCTTCTCTTTGAATTTTTGTATGATATAGATTGCCTTTTGGCGCTTTGGAAATATGGTGACTAGTCGATGTAACCCTAAACCTCCTCCTTCAAGAGCACTCGGAAGAAGTATGATACTATAGGTGAAATTGACCCCCAAATATTTCTCTTTTATTAAATTTTATTATTATACAACACTCTTTTGACCCCCGCCCCCCCCTCTACGGCCTGGGAGAAATGATAAGTTACGCTGCGGTAAGAGTATTCGTTATCTGAAGGAAAAAAAATCAACATTTAATATCCGAGCTTGCAGAAATACATCTTTTAAAACCATAACAATACCACTCCTATAAGTTAGGCAGTATATACAAAATGTTCACTCGACTTATAGGAAAAATGGTTGCCGGTAATACTGACAGAGTGAGAAATTTTAGGTTTAGTAATCCTCTCGTGACCAGGCGGGTGGAGTACGGTACGTCCCTCTGATTGTCCAAGATGAAGAGAGTTCAAGAGGGCGAAATGGAGAGGGGGTAGAAGAGAAATAAGTAATTGAAAGGGGTTTTTGACGGTAGTCATTGTTGTTGTTAGTATTGGAGTGGCAGAATCGAAGGAGCTCTTAAGAGCAAGAGGAGTAGGTGGCGGCTAAGGCCAAGGAGGAATAGAGAGGAGGTTCGGGTATGGTATGATTGTAGAGTAGGTTGATATGGGAGGGGAAGGGGCCAAGTCTTCTGCTACTTGAGCACTGTATGCACCAACAACTTTGCGCACGGCACTTGCACACGAGAAACAAATCGGAAAACGAACAAAATGAAATAATACAAAAAATAGAAATGGTTGAATAGAATGGTACATACTTGAGTATCATAATTAGGAAAAGCGAGATTCAGAGCGGTACGGGTACTGGTAGAAGGGGTTGCGGCTATCTCTTTGACTTTGTCGGAGGATGGAAAATGTCCTGCCGCCCGTGTCATTACCCGAGACGTAAGTCAACAAGCGACATCTATTGATTGCCACACGCACGTTCACAGATGTGCAAACTTCAGACCGTGGCTAATATTAGCTGTTTGATCGCACTTAGTACACACATCGTCACTGACTTGGAGGAATGCTGAGGCGGCACCTTACCAATGGCTAATCCTGTCTTAGATATAGGGGGGTAGTACAACATCCGCTCCCCCAGCGGGATCTCTTACGAGATCTTCCTTATCTGATAAGGTAATCACTCCTCCAGGTACGATAAAAGTGCCCAACGCTTCACTTCGTTCGGCGTGCGCGTTTCATTTCGGCTATCCGCTTTGCCCAGGGAACTAGGGTAGCAGCTAAATTTAAATTCCAAAGGCCTGTAGGGTTGGAGCGCTTATTAATAGAAGAAGTGGATGGGGAGTCCAAGTCAAGTGATGTTATGATTAGTCCGCTCATTCTGGTGATATCTAAATGCGGTCTATGTTACCACCGAGAGAGGGATAAGGACTCCCGGAAACGCAGGGCGCCCGATGAAAGGCCGGCTGTTGCATCGGGCCTGCCCGCCCTGCTCCTAAGACCGATCAATAGGGGGATTTAGCTGGTTCGGCGCACGGGTCGCTAGGCCAAGAAACACTCTGTAGAGAGTTAGTGACGATACCCGAACTCTTTTCGTTCACCCTTAGGTGGGTAAATACCCGCCTAGACTATGCCTTGTCTTTAAATACTTCTCAAAATACAACAAATAGTCCAGTGATAGCTATCTCAAATGGATGCAGATTTGATAAAGTTAGAAGGGAAGTAGAGAAGACGAAAGGTTTTGTTAGGAGACTAATTGAGATTAGGGTGATTTTGAAGGGTTGCTCATGATAATTATCAACTCCCCCAAATGACGCAAGCCAAACATGGTTGCTAAATCCACCTGGGGTAGAATGGGGCACTTTTCAACTTTTGTTACCCTAGCGATTCTCTTGTCAGACCAGCTAAATCCCCCTAATAGGACCATTGGGAACACTGGTCGGCTCCTTCGGGGGTAAATTATTTCGGAGGGAGACGAGAATATCTACTTTCGCGTTCTAGACTTTCCCGGTAAGGTAAGTAATTTCTGGCTGGCTTCAGCGGAGTAAATTTACACAAGGATAAATTCGTTGCTAACGGGAGTTCCCCCGCGACGGGGGTGTTTATTGCAGCGGAGTGTAATGATGAAATTCTGGAGCGGGTAGGCACGGGCTTGGACGCTGTACAGTACAGTACACTCTTTCTGTGTGTTTCTGGCTGGGTTAATAGCAGACCAGTGAAAAATTTCCTTCATGCTCGGTTCAGTCCACTTCATGCGATCTTCTCCTTTCAAATTGAGATATACTCCGCGCTCCTATCGCTAAGAAGGCGCTAAACTTCTTGAGCAGAATACGGCAAAACGCGCCCTTCAATTCACTGTGTCAATGGGCTCGCGATGTTGAAAGAGCGCAGTGCCAGTGCCTTAAAGTTTAAGCTCAAAGCATCCCTAAAAGAATTGGAACCGCGGGAAAAACCTGGTATGTTCTGGAATCGTCTAAAATAATAAACACCGTAAGGGCTGGAATAATCGAGGATCTCGCTAGGACGCTGGAGTTGCCTCGCTTAGAAAAAGTCTGTTAGATTAGATTTTTCGTTTCGTTCATTTGTCTCAACCAAGGGCCGAAAGAGAATCCCCCCGCCCGTGTTTTTCTCCCCTTGATGCAATGGAGGAAATCTGGACGGTTTTTAGCGTCATTCTCAATTATTCTAGTATATTTTTACAGCATATAGTTCTATCCAAGTATGAAATATTAGACATCTGAAGAAAATTGTCATTGGAGTGGGCTAGTATTTTCACAAAATGTAATTTCTCGGATGGTGTGGTACGTATCTCTTGCGGAAGCGCTTGTTACACATTAACTATCCTTCCAGTTGCGATTAGGTGATGTCTTAACAGAGGTAGGCGGACAGGACTTGGGCTCTCATAGTCCCCCCTCCGCTCGCCTCAGGTTCCACCTCTCAGCACAACTTAATTAGCATTTAGCTGGCTTTGGTATTCATTTCGCTTACCTACCGCCCTGCTATGAGTAGCGCTGGCCCTCCAGAGCAAACGGCGATTGCTCAATTCCCCAACATCACGGTAATTGGAAGGAAAGCCTTCTGAAGTTTTCTTGGAATCAATAGCTCATTAGGCAAAGGATACCGTAAGCGAAGTGTGCTCGAACTTGAACGGGACGATCCCGATTTCGCCTCTTCTCACACAAAAGGCCTTGTGCATGGTGTCGCAGAGCAGCAACGCCCATTTGGAGATCGGCCTTTGGCACAGCACCCGTACCATACTGTAGCACATAACGCGGTTTCATCACTGAGAGCGTTCCGCACGGTCCATCTCTTTCCTTCATCTTGATCTGACCTGGCCACGCCTGGGATCGATTCTCGGTAAAGCTGACGACCGGAGATCATTCTAATTGTGGCGCCATGATTCCCCAGCAAATCATCAACACCCCAGCAGCCAACCGCCACAAGTTTAGCGCCGGCCGCACACACTCTTAAAGTCTCCAACCACTGACAAGTAGCCGTTTTGATATGACCTGCCCACACCTAATAGGCAGGCCCCTGCAGATCATAATCCTCGCACACAAGCTTGCCGGTATCTTGGCTCAAAATGGCATCTCCTGAGACATTTTCTGTCGCGAGTGCTGGGGGGACCCAATAATCTACACACCCTACCCTCCCTCCATTCAATACCCGCTGGTCGTCCGGCCAAACTCCTCAGCTCACCTCCTTCCTACCGATTCAGTTATCGCAAAACCGCTCATCTGGCTGCAAATCAATTTTTAATCTCTATCAAGCCACTCTGCACTCTGTTATATATACTATCCTGGAACGCTTGGAACACTTGGATATTTTTTTGATTAGCAGCGTATTCCCCGTCTCCTTATGTGGTTGGTAAATGGTCAAATACAGCGCAGATTTCTTGTTCTTTTCAGGAACAAGTTCCGAACAATACCGGCGGGGTGATAATGTTAAAACGATTTTGTTCCACGTTTATTCCGCCTGTTTCTTTTGCACTTTTTGTGGACGGTTGAAACGGTATCTCACCCCCGAGCGCCCCCTCCTGTGATCCGTTGATCGATCCCCACATATTTTGTCCCCCAAAGGGTGTATTATACTACATTAACGGCGGGAACGTGTTCTCATAATCCACTCCCTACCTTTTCTTTTTTCTTTTACTTTCCAATTTTGTTTTTATTCCTCATCACTTCCTTTCGCTTCAATTCTCTTCTCTTATTGATCCTGTGAGCAGGCTCCATTTCTTTTGTTACTGTACAATAATATTTTCATTCTCTACCGGCTGGACTGGTGCTGGTCTTCCCGGAGGTTGCAATGGGATGCTTTGGCTCCCTTCAGAGGCAGCAGGATGTCTCTCCCGAGCACAAATTCGAGTACATTGTGAGTTGGCTACACAATCCCCTCACTGTTTTGACTCATTGCTAATGCAATACCGCTCGGATAGAACCTCCAAGATTTTAAGAAAGCCTCCTTCTCCACTCGCATGGCCTACGTATGGGTCTACCTTAGTGTACTGATAGCAGTTCTCTGCATCATGGCAGATACATACACCGCGATAATTCTCCTGGTATTCAATCGCTGGTCTAGCCAGATTAAACCCATTATCCCATTCGATGTCGCCAAGATTATATTCGCTGTATGTATCGGGCTCAGCTACACTCTCTATATTATCGAATGGTGGCATGCGGCGGGGGTGATAAGGAGAGGCGGAGTGGCGGATGCATACATGGACTCTATTGCCCTCAGGTGGCATTCTATCCGTGGTGGTAGGGGCAAGGAGGATACGGGGTGGAAGCGGTTCTTGGTTTTCGCAAAGCTGACGGAGAAGCGGGGGAGGAGGGATTACGTGGCGCTTTTTACATACTTTTCTTTCAAGGGTATATAATATTCTGATATATGTTTTGTAGGGAATGGATTGCTAACGTGCGGTTGGGCGGAGCTGTCTAGGATGGGCTCGAGTTCTCTTCGCTGAAGGGCCTAGAGTGGTGGTCAATACCTTGACCTTAGTATCTGTGATCCGTGCAGATTTGATCCCGGATCATGAGGCAGAGGCACTAAGTGCAATAGGCCGGTTCTTTGAAAATGTCGGACATCTCTACGATCACAATCAAGTGCAAGCACTGATCCTGGGTACAATGACCTTCACTACAATCTTCTGGTTATTCACGGTCATACAGCTCACCATAGCATGCATCATGTACCTCTGCTATCTGATCCGTGTCATTGAGGAAATCTCACTGAAAGACTATTGCCGAAAAAGAGTGGATAAGAGAATGACGAAAATAGTGCTAGAAAATCACAGGCAGGGCCTGAGGATAGAAGATTTACGGCAGCCAACCCTCCCGGCAATCCTCCAGCAGAACGCCAGAACGGGAAACAGCAGGAATTCATTCACCAAGCCCCCAACCCTTAACTGCCAACCAATAATTCCGGATCTATGGCGCGGACAATCCCCGCATCGGCTAAATCGTGCTGAGACAGCAGCAACAATTGCGAGTTCCACGTACTCCCGATCGTCTGCTATGCCTCCGCCTCATGTTAACCCTTACGCACACTACCCTCCTCCACGGCCGCAACACTCAACACACAGCTCCTACGATAGTGTCACAGCACTCACTTCCGCGCCTTTTGAGAACCCGTACTCAGATCCCGCATACCCCCCTCCAACTCACCACTCTCCTCGCGGCAGATCCCCTATCTCACCCCGAGATCAACAACAATCCGCGCTCGGTTACCAAACACTAGTATATCCTAGGAGGATGTGAAAAAACCATTGGCACGAGATACGCGCCCCAGTGGAATATCGCACAAGCAACCTCCAAGAACCTCTTGCGTGCTCTTTGCGAAGAGTGGCACAATTGATTAACTGGATATATCATGATTGCTCGCGTTATAAAGGCGCTTGAGATTTCCCGGGGTGTCGGGTATTTGATCGAGGGGGGGGGTGGCGGCTGTGGCTTGGCTCGTAACAGTAGTGGCATGTATGTAGTGAGGGAAATCTTGTCATCTAAAAAGGAGGGCCTGGTATACCGGTGGCTGAACTTTGAAACCTGCGATATTATCATTGCCCGGGACGTTTGTAGACTGTAGTTTCTACCGGAAAATGGTTTTGCAGTGTGGGCTTCCGAGGGTATATGTATGATACAGTAGCTGGGGCTATTCTGGCGGTACTCGGGAGTATTTGCGGATGGCTAGTAGGGCGGTGTGTGCGAGATTTTTGTGATAGGCTAGGATTTATAATGGGAAATGGTGAACATGACACCTCATCCTACTGTGCCAATAGCAGCCACAGGAGTGATACGGTATTGGTTTCATAGGTTGCGCATGATTTAAATTTGAATATTCTTGGCACCAAAGATTAGCTGAACCGGCGAACCCGTTCAAACAAACCCCCGCTTTTCTTTCATTCACTATTCCCCTCTTCCCTTCCCCCCCCAACTCCTAGGAGTATTATCAATCAACCATACTCAGCAACTCCTCCTCTTAACACAACAAACGGCAGAGAACTCGGAGATGTCTCAATATACCATCAACGATAGCCGCGACTGCCTCAATACTACGAACTCTTATAATACGAACTACTATACGGTCGGCGATGATCTGTCCCCACTCTTGACCTGGCTATCCCCTCTGGATCCCGGCCTACGACATTCTGACATTCAAGAGCGCCGTGTCAGCAATGTTGGGGAATGGCTCATGGAGACTGAGGAATTCAAGAGATGGTGCGGATTGGGTGAGGAAGTTGACGATGATAAGGCAGTTCTGTTTTGCTATGGAAATCCAGGAGTCGGAAAGACATTTATTAGGTGACAAGCATTATTCTTACGAGAGAGAAGTCAGCTGGTGCTAACAAACTGTGATGACAGTTCACTCGTAGTGGACAAACTGTGCGATCAGACGGGAGAACAGCACACGGCCGTTACGTGCTTTTACTTCGACTTCGCGGCACGAAAGGAGCAGACTGCCACTAGTATGCTAGGTTCCATACTGAAACAGGTCATCGATGGAACGGAAAGGGTTCCGGAGGATATATGGCGGGCCTTGCAGAAACAGAAGAAGGCCGTTAGTGGACGCAAACCGCAACTCGGCGATATCGTGAAAGTTCTGCAACTGATAACCTCCTCACAACGCACATTTATGGTCATTGATGCACTGGACGAATCTACGGCTGTCCAGCGATTTCGGCTATTTGATTCGTTGAAAGAAATCCTTGAGAAGTCACCGGGCGCTCGAATATTCGTGACCGGAAGGCCCCATATTTGCCCCGAGATTGAAACACGCCTCGCCGGACTAGTGACAAGTGTATCTGTTAGTCCTGCTAGAGACGATATCGTCCGATTCCTTCGTGTCAGGATGAGCGAGGACGAGACACCCGATGCCATGGATGAGAGTCTGGAGGCAGAAATTCTTGAGAAGATTCCTGGATGTATATCGGATATGTGAGTAGCGGCCATTGTGCTGAGAATCCAATCCCGAATTAACGGCTAATATGTATATTAGGTTTCTGCTCGCCTCCTTGAATATCGAAGCAATCTTGCAAGAATCCACGATATATCGGAGACGAGAAAGGCTCGGTAAGATGACCGATGGATTGAGGTTGGAGGATGTCTACGGCGCGACGATTAAGCGAATAAAGACACAGGGTGGGGATAAATCTCTACTCGGAATGGGTGCTTTGATGTGGATTAGTTATGCGGAAGTGCCGTTGGGCCCGGATGAGCTCTGCCATGCCCTAGCAATCGAGCTGGGCTCTGCGGATTTCAATGCCGGCAACATCCCTTCGATTTCAACATTAGTGAGCTGTTGCCAGGGGCTTATTACTGTCGATAAGGAGGAATCAGATGTGCGATTGATCCATTTTACTCTCAAAGAGTATTTTTCCGCCCATCCAGATATTTTTAGTAGACCTCACTCGGCAATGGCGGAGATATGCTTGACGTATCTGAATTCCCAACAGTTCAAGGGTATTGCTCAGCCATTGGAAACTGCCTCGGGCGATACATTAGACTTGTACACTGCCTTCGACGAGGACGAGACCTTTCTAAAATATTGTTCTGTATACTGGGGAATCCATGCGAGAAGGGAGCTCTCAGACTGCGCCAGATCACTTGCCTTGGAGCTGTTTAGAGAATATAATGGCCACATATCAGGAGCGCTTCTTTTGCAAGAATTACCATGGAAATTTTCTTTGGATAGCTATCGATTTTTTAATGGCCTGGACTGCGCCTCTTTCCTCGGAATTGTAGAGATTGTGACTGCTTTGATAGAGATAGGATGTTTTGATCTCAATGAAGGAGGTTGTGAGGGGTGCACTCCACTTTCTTGGGCTGCTATGGGGGGACATGAGGAGGTGGCGAAAATACTACTCGGGCGGAAAGAGGTTGACCCCGACAAACCCGACAATCGGGGCCGAACGCCGTTCTCGTACGCCGCTCAGGAGGAGGCTGGAGGAGTGATGAAAATACTACTCGGGTGGGAAGAGGTCGACCCCGACAAACCGGATAATAATGGCCGAACACCGCTCTCGCACGCCGCTTCCTGTGGAAGCGAGGAAGCCGTGAAAATGCTACTCGGGCGAGAAGATGTCGACCCCGACAAACCAGGTAATAATGGCCGAACACCGCTCTCGTGGGCAGCTTTCTTTGAATGTCAGGAAGTGGTGAAAATGCTACTCGGGCGGGAAGAGGTCGACCCCGGAAGACCAGATAATGATGGCAGAACGCCGCTCTTCCATGCAGCTTCGAATGGAAGCAACGGAGTGGTGAAAATCCTGCTCGGGCGAGAAGAGGTCGACCCCGACAAACCATGTAATGATGGCCGAACACCGCTCTTGTGTGCCGCTAGGCTTGGGCGGACGGAAGTTGTGAAAACACTACTTAAGCGAGGAGAGATCAACCCGGACAAACCAGATAATGACGGCCGAACACCGCTCTCGTATGCCGCTGAGAAAGGACATGAGGGGGTTGTGAAAATACTACTCGGGAGGAAAGGGGTCAACCCCAACAAACCAGATAATCACGACCGAACACCGCTCTGGTATACCGCTTGGTTCGGACGTGAGGCCGTGATGAAAATACTACTCAAGCGGGAAGAGGTCGACCCCAACGCGTTAGATAATGACGGTCGAACACCGCTCTTGTGTGCCGCAGTGGGAGGAAATGAGGGAGTGACGAAAATGCTACTCGGGCGAGAAGAGGTCAACCCCGATAGGGCAGATAGTTCTGGCCGAACACCGCTCTCGCATGCCGCTGAGAAAGGACATGAGGGAGTAGTGAAAATACTACTCGGGAGAGAAGAGGTCAACCCCGATAGGCCAGATAACCGCGGCCGAACACCGCTCTCTTATACCGCTAGGCCTACGTGTATACATCTCAATTCGGGTGGACGTGAGGCCGTGGCGAAAATGCTACTCGAGCGGGAAGAGGTTGAACCCGACAGGCCAAATATTCAGGGCGGAACACCGCTGTTGTTTGCCGCTTTGGACGGGTGTGAGGGAGTGGTGAAAATACTACTCAGTCGAGGAGAGGTCAACCCCGACAAACCAGACAACCTCGGCCAAACACCGCTCATGTGTGCCGCAGCGGGAGGACATGAGGAAGTGACGGAAATACTACTCGGGCGAGAAGAGGTTAACCCCGATAAGCCAGATAGTTATGGTCGAACACCACTGTCGCATGCTGCTGAGAAAGGGCATGAGGGTGTTGTGGAAATATTACTAGGGAGGGAAGAGGTCAACCCTAACAAGCTAGATAATCATGACCGAACACCGCTCTTGTATGCCGCTTGGTTCGGACGTGAGGCCGTGGTGGAAATACTACTCGGGCGAGAAGAAGCCAATCCCAACGAGCCAGATAATGGCGGCAATACACCGCTCTCGTATGCCGCTGAGAATGGGCATGAGGGAGTGGTGAAAATACTACTCGAGCGGGAAGAGGTCAACCCCGATGTGCTCGATAATAACGGACGAACGCCGCTCTCGTATGCCGCTGAGGGTGGGCATGTGAGAGTGGGTGAAATATTACTCGGGCGGGAAGAGGTCAACCCCGGAAAGCCAGATAATGACGGACGAACACCGCTCTCCCATGCTGCTAGGGAAGGATATGAGGAAGTGGTGAAAATACTACTCGGGCGGGAAAAGGTCGACCCCAACAATCCTGATAACGACGGCCGAACACCGCTCTCGTATGCCGCTGTGCGAGGAGAGGAGGGAGTGGTGAAAATACTACTCGGGTGGGAAGAGGTCAACCCTGACAAGCCGGATAATGACGGCCGAACACCGCTCTCGTATGCCGCTGAGGATGGGCATGTGAGAGTGGTTGAAATATTACTTGGGCGGGAAGAGGTCAACCCCGAAAGGCCAGATAATGACGGCAGAACACCGCTCTCCCATGCCACTCATGAATCACGTGAGGAAATGCTTAAAATACTACTCAGGCGAGAAGAGGTCAACCCCAACAAGCCTGATAATGGCGGCGAAACAAAAATCTCGCATACTGCTTCGAATGAACAAGCGGAAGTCGTAAACGTGCTGCCCGCACTGGCAGAACTCAACCCCGATAGGCCAGATTATGATGACCGAATATCGCTCTCGCCTGCCGCTGGGGAAGGACGTGAGGGAGTGGTGAAAATTCTACCCGGGGAGGAAGAGGCCAGCCCTGACCAACCAGATAATCTCAGCCGAACGGCGCTCGCGTTGGGATCTAGCCGTGGCCGTGACAGCGAGATCGCACTACCACAGTCTCCCCAAGCAGTGCCCCTAGCGCCATTTGAGGTTGAAGAGACACCAACTCGTCGAAAGCGTCGCTATTGCTTCTTGTTCACGGCTTGTTGCTCACGGAAGTCGTCCTGAGACTCCGCCGTTTTTTCCCCAAGGAGCTCTAATGAGATGAGAGTACACATATATGCTATCACACCCATCTAAAACACCTCATCTAACTTGTCGAGTCAGGATTTATGAATTTCTTCACTATCTGCAGTTCTTAGGGGGGTCAGGTCGTTAGGATGAAAGAGTTCTATTATTGTGCGAAGATTCAATGTATCGCTTGCTGTTTTTCCTCCTCATCTTGTATTTAATTTTCCTCTTGCTGTAAATCTTTGCTTGCCCCATTTCTTTTTTCTTGTACCTTTTTCCCCTCTATATTATTATTTCTCCCCCCATCTTCTTCCATACGGGATAGATCAACAGTTTATAGAGCGTTTTTTTTTTTTAGATAGATGAAAAGCGGTGTATAAAAGCATAAGATTCTACCGTGGATTGTGAATAGCTATTCAAAGATCTTGTCCGGGGTCCGAGAAACCACCAACAAGTTGAAATCCTATCCAAGTTTTCCGAGATTATAAGATTTTCCCAGTAAAAAAAGCTGGGCTAATGCCGCCGGCTAGTAACCGCAATACCGGTAGTAAGCATTGAGAGATTGGCAGCAGAGAACATCTAAGGGCGATTTGCCGGAAGTCTCCATAGCAATGGCAGAATTATTTCATAACTGTTATAAGAATAGAATATAATGAAGCAAGAGGGAGAGTTTCAAGTTCTGCTTTGGGTGCTCTTAAACTGGATGGGGAAGAGGGGGTAAAGTACCCACCGCGCCGTATTAAATGGAAGCGGGGAGGGGGGGATCGTAGAGTTTTTTTTATTTCTCTCTCTCTTTTTGTTTCTTGATAATTATGATCTGATATTACGATTATAGAATTAGTGAGGTTCGAATTAGTGCGGGAATGTCAATTGTATGTTAGACCACAGTGCAATTTGAGTTGGATATTATTAGCGCGCAGGTTACAGTACTAGTATCAATGATATAGTGGCTGAATTTATCGCGGGGCATTAGCGCCTTGTGCTCTGGATTTACCCGAGGCGGCAAGCAATGGATTGTGGGGGTTGAGAAATTCGCTTGCAGCCGCAGTGGCCATGTAGTGGGAGAGCTTCTATCATATTGGGTAGGAAAGCTTGGTATATTGGTTCTTGAAACTCGCGATATTTTCATTCTCATGGGCCTTTGTGGCTTTGGCTCGAGAATAGTTTCGTAGTGTTGGTTACTGAGGTTGTAGTGGCTTATGGATATACAGTAATAGGTGGGTTATTCTGCTAGCGGAACTTGGAGCTTTCGCGGGTAGAAAGTAGGATGGTGTATGCGAGATTTGTGTGATAGGCTAGGAATCATCATAGAAACTCGGACGCATGCCGTCTCGGCTTGCAGTGCTGATGCCGTGGTACCGGTGGGTGTACGCGATGTACTTGTTACAAGCGAGATGGTGTTTTGACCGGTCTCGTCTTGTGAGAGAGGGGGGAATAGGCTTGTGACTCGCTCGCTCTACTAGGAGAGAGAGAAAATAAAATTGACCCGGATTAATTCTCACAATGTCGAACCGTTTTTTAAAAAGACTGTTATTGCATACCACCAAAATTTGGCGCTTTTTCTAATATCTAGCTGGTATGCGAGAGCAGTCCTTTTTAAAAATGTTTCGACATTGAGAGTGCGGTGTAACGTCGCCAAACTGGGAGGAGAATAGTGGGGATGAAGCCTAGGCAAATTGAGATGAAAGCGGTGATGCAATTGGCTGCTGAGAGAAAGGTGTGGTTGGTTATACTGGTTGAACGAAGGAAACACGATAGCGCCTTATCGGTATGCAGAAAATTCTGTACGGCAAGCTATTGTATAATATCTACTCGAGTATCATACTTGTGTGAGCTCCATACTATCAAATCGCCCTCACCCACACTGGTAGCCAAAAGAGTTCTGAAGCTTCCGGGTAGTCTCTCCCTGAATAGACCAAGGATAGGCGAAGCATGCTCGAGCTTAACGGGGTGATTTAGATTGCCCTTCTCAAGCACGAAAAGTCTTGTGCTCGGTGTCGCAGAGTCCCAAGGCCAATTTTGGAATAACCGACCTCGTTGTGGTTAACGAATTTCATCACCCTGTGCATTTCGCACGGCCTATTTTATTCATTGAGCTTAAATCTGACCAGACCACTGATGCATTGGATAGATTCTCACGGACAGGGCATGAGGAAAAAATATTTCCAACATCCGACCCTCCTTGTAACTCTGCAGCAGAATGCCAAAATGGGCAACAGCAGAAATTCGTTTATCAAGACCCTAACCCTCAACTGACAACCAATATTTCCGGATCTATGGCGCAGGCAATCCCTGCATCGGCTGAATCGTGCTGAGACAGCAGCAGCAATTGCGAGTTCGGCGTAACTTTACTCTCAATCGTCCACCATGCCTCCCCCCCATGTTGACCCTTACGCACTCTACCCCCCTCCACAGCCGCAACACTCAGCACCCAGCTCCTACGATAGTGTCGTAGCACTCACTTCCGCACCTGTTAAGAACCCATACTCAGACCCTGCATACCCCTCTCCAACTCACTACTCCCCTCACGGTAGATCCCCTATCTCCCCCCGAGATCGATAGGAATCTGCGCTCAGCTACAAAACACTAGTATATCCCAGAGGATCTGACAAACCATCGGCACGAAATATGCGCCCCAGAGTGGAATATCGCATAAGCAACCTCCAAGAACCTCTTGCCTGCCCCTTGCAAGGGGTGGCACAATTGATTAACTGGATATATTATAATCGCGTTATAAAGGTGCTTCAGATTTCCCGGGGGTGTCGGGCATTTGATGGAGGGGGGGTGGCTATGACTTGGCTTGTAACAGTGGCATGTACGTGTACAGTATGTAGTGAGGGAAATTCTGCCATCTAAGCAGGAGGGCCACGTATACCGGTGGCTGAACTTGAAACCCCCCATATTATCATCCCTAGGACATTTGTGGTTTCCACTCGAAAATAGTCTTGCAGTGTCGGCCATGGAGGGTATAGATGGATCGTATAATAGCTGGGCTATTCTGGGGGTACTCGAGTACTTAGGAGGTTTCGCGGGTGGCTAGTAGGGCGGTGTGTGGGAGATTTTTGTGATAAGCTAGGATTTATAATAGAAACTCGTGCACATGACGCCTCAAACTACCGCGCCAATAGTAGCCAGAGGAGTGATACGGTATTGGTTTCACAGGCTGCGCATGATTTAATTAGAATGCTCTTGGCACCAAAGAGTAGCTGAACCAGCCAACTTGTTTTAACAGACCCCCGCTTTTCCTTCTTTCACTATACCTCTCTTTTCTTCCGCTCCCGGCTCCCAGGAGTATCATCAATCAACCATACTCAGAAACTCCTCCTTCTAACAGAACAAGCAATAGAGAAGTCGGAGATGTCTCGAAATACCTTCAATAACAGCACCAACTGCCAAAATACTACAAACTCCTATAATACTACTACTAATAATAATGTGTGGAACAACTGCACTGTCGCCGATGATCGACCAGAAATCCTAACTTGGCTATCGCTCCTAGATCCCGGCCTACGACATTCCGACATTCAAGAGCGTCGTGTCAACGATGTCGGGGAATGGCTCATGGGTACTGACGAATTTAGGAGGTGGTGCGGATTAGGTGAGGGAAGTGGGGGTGATAATGTTGTCCTGTTTTGCTATGGAAATCCAGGGGTCGGAAAGACATTTATTAGGTAGCAAGAGTTATTCCCGAGAGAGAGAAGTGAGCCTGTGCTAACAAGCCGTGATGACAGTTCGCTGGTAGTGGACCGGCTGTGCGATCGGACTAGAGGACAATCCATGTCCGTTACTTGCTTTTACTTCGACTTTGCGGCGCGAAAGGAGCAAACAGCCACTAGTATGCTAGGTTCGTTGCTAAAGCAGATGGTCAGCAGAACGGGAGGGATTCCGGAGGATATATGGCGGGCCTTGCGAGTGCAAAAAGAAGCCCTTAGTGGGCGCAGACCGGAACTCGATGATATCGTGAAAATGCTGCAACTCATCACCTCCTTGCGGCCCACATTTATGGTCATAGATGCTCTCGATGAATCTACGGCCGCGCAGCGATTTCGGCTTTTGATTCGTTGAAAGCAATCCTTGAGAACTCCCCGCACGCACGGATATTCGTGACCGGAAGGCCCCATATTTGCCCCGAGATTGAAACCCGTCTCGCTGGACGAGTGACAAGTATATCTCTATGTCCCACTAGAGACGATATCATCGGATTCCTCCGTGTCAGGCTGAGCGAGGACGAGATACCGGATGCCATGGATTCGAGTCTGGAGGCAGAAATTCTGGAGAAGATTCCCGAAAATATATCTGATATGTAAGTAGCAGCAATGGTGCTGAGAACCTCATCTCATGTTATCGGCTGACAGATATATTTAGGTTTCTGCTCGCTTCCTTGAATATCGAAGCAATCTTGCAAGAATCGACGATATATCGCAGACGAGAAAGGCTCAGCAGAATGACCGATGGATTGAGGTTGGAGGATTTCTATGGTGCGACAATTGACCGGATAAAGGTGCAGGGTGGGGATAAATCTCGACTCGGAATGGGTGCTTTGATGTGGATTAGTTATGCGGAACGGCCGTTGCGCCCAAATGAGCTCTGTCATGCTCTCGCAATCCAGCTGGGTTCTACGGATTTCAATGCCGGCAACATCCCTTCAATAACGACATTAGTGAGCTGCTGTCAAGGGCTTATCAGTGTGGATAAGGCTGGATTCAGACCAAGAGTGCGACTGATCCATTTTACTCTCAAAGAGTATTTTTCCGCCCATCCCGATATTTTCAGTTCGCCTCACTCGAAAATGGCAGAGATATGCTTGACATATCTAAATTCCGAACAGGTCAAGGCCCTTTCTGCCAATTCCTCGGATCTCTCTGACCTCATCCATGATAAACCCTTTCTAAAATATTGTTCTCTGTACTGGGGAGTCCATGCGAAAAAGGAACTCTCAGACTGTGCTAGATCACTTGCCCTAAACCTGCTTCAGGAATATGATGGTCACGCGACCATACCCTTCCTTGTCAGACACATAGGCAGTCTTGATCTCTCTGATTATTCTTACACCCTCAGTCTTAGTGGGGTGCACTGCGCATCGTTCTTCGGGATTGTTGAGATTGTAGATTCTTTGATAGAGATGCAGGGTTATGGTACCAACCGGAGATATTACTTAGGGAATTCTCCGCTTGCACTAGCCGCTCGAAATGGACATATGGAGGTGGTGGAAATACTACTGGGACGCTGGGAGGTCGACCCCGACGAGCCGAATGAATTCGGCCAAACACCGCTCTGCTATGCAGCTGCGTATGGGCATGAAGCAGTGGTGGAGATATTGCTCGGGCAGGCAGGGGTCAACCCCAGCAGGACAGACAAATTCGGCCGAACACCGCTCTCCTATGTCGCCGGGCATGGGCGTGAGGGAGTAATGGAGATACTACTCGAGTGGGTAGGGGCTGACCCAAACGGGGCGGATAACGAGGGCCGAACGCTGCTCTCGTATGCGGCTGAGCACGGAGAGGAGAGAATGGTGAAAATACTACTAAGGTGGGAAAGAGTCGACCCCGACTGGCCGGAGAATAGTGGCAGAACACCGCTCTCGTATGCCGCTGAGAATGGACGTGAGGGTGTTGTGAAAATACTACTTGGGCGAGAAGAGGTCAACCCCGACAAGTCAGATAATTGCGGTCGAACACCGCTCTTGCATGCCGCGTGCTGGGGGCAGGAAGAAGTGGTCAAAAGACTCCTCAAACGGGAAAAGGTCAACCCGACAAGCCAGATAATCGCGGTCGAACACCGCTCTCGCATGCCGCTCAATATGGGCGTGAGGGAACGGTGAAAATACTGCTCGGGCGGGGCGAAGTCAGCCCCGACAAACCGGATAGTCGCGGTCGAACACCGTTCTCACATGCCGCTGGGTATAGGTATGGGTGTGAGGGAGTGGTGAAAATGCTACTCGGGCACGAAGAGGTCGACCCTGACAAGCGAGATAATGATGGCCGAACACCGCTCTCCCATGCCATTGAGCATGGGAATGACAGATTGGTCAAAATACTGCTCGGGCGGGAAGATGTCTACCCCGAAAAACCAGATAATAACGGACGAACACCGCTCTCGTATGCCGCTGAGTATGGGCATGGGGAAGCGATGAAAATGCTACTCAGGCGGGACAAGGTCAACCCCGACCAGCCATGTAATAACGGACGAACACCGCTCTCGTATGCCGCTGAGGCTAGGCATTGGATTTCGGCTATGGGTGGACTTGAGGAAGTGGTGAAAATACTGCTTCAGCGAGAACAGGTCAACCCTGAAAAGGCAGATAATGGCGGCGAACACCGCTCTCGTATGCCGCTGAGCCGGGATCTGAGGAAGTGGTGGAAATGCTACTCGGGCGAGTAGAGGTCAACCCCGATAGGCAAGATAAATACGGCAGAACACCGCTGTCGTATGCCGCTTCGGATGGACGTGCGGGAGTGGTGAAAATGCTACTCGGGCGGGAAGAGGTCGACCCTGACAAACCAAACGACAACGACCGAACGCCGCTCTCGTATGCCACCAAGAGTGCGACTATGTCTGCCAAAGATTACAATTATCACCCTACGAAAGAATATGTGAGAGTGGTGAACATGCTACTCGGGCGGGAAAACGTCAGCCCCGACAAACTAGATAATCACGGCCGAACACCGCTCTCCCATGCCGCTGAGAATGGGCTTGAGGAAGTGGTGAAACTACTGCTCAGGCGAGAAGAGGTCAACCCCAACAAGGCGGATAATGACGGCAAAACACCTCTCATGTGGGTAGGACCGTCGGGCGCTAAGAAAATAAAGGCTCTGCTACGGCCTCACTAAGCTGTAACCCAAGCGCGATTTGAAACCTACGAGACACCCCCTCATCGAAATCACCGCCATTCCTCCCTTTTCTGACCATGTTGTTCATGGGACCTGTCCCCGCATATCTTCCTCGTACCCGAACTATATCCCATGAGATAGGAATGCGTATTCGTGGCCGAGCCCGCCTCCGACCCCCTGTCCAACTTGTCGAGTGATTATTTATGAGTTTCTATTTACAAGGTATAGCCGAGTATGTTCGGTGGGGTGATATAGTTTTATTATTGTGAGAAGGCTCAGTGTACAGCTTGCTGTTTTTTTCTCACGCCTATTGTATTTAATTTTGCTCTTGCTGTAAATTCTTGCTTCCGGTATTTCTCTTTTATTGAACGTTTTTTTTTCCTTTCTCCATTTCCTCTACCACCCACCCTATTTCATACATGATAGATTAACCGTAAATGTAATTTTTTTTACATAGATGAAAAGCGGTGCACGATAGCATAAATATTCCACAACCGGTTGCAAATAACGATCCAAGGAGCGTATCAAATGTGGGGGGCTGGCTATCGTGAATGAATATCCGGACAAGATTTCTAGATGGTTTCCTGACCGGTATGTTTCCTGATATTAAAGAGAGTGGGAGACGAATAGGTGTGATGCGGAATATGAAAGGCTTATCTGTTAGGCTGCCTCACTCGTCCTCCATACTGACGCTTGTAGGCGGGTGACTTGTGAGAACCCGCCAATGATGTTGCGGCATTATCCCCTAAGCCTATCAGAGATTACAAGATTCTCTCTGTAAAACAAGAAGCTATGCTAATGACGCCAGCTAGCAACCGTAATACGGTAGTAGGCATTAGACCATTAGCGGCAAAGAGCATCTGAGGGCGGTTCACCAGAAGTCTCCACAGAAATTGTAGAGTTATTTCCTAATTGTTATAAGAATGCAATATGGGAAGGCAAGAGGGAGAGTTTCAAGTTCTGTGCTGGGTGCTCCATGCTCTTATACTGACTAAGGGAAGAGGGCCTAAATGACCCACCATGCTGTAACTTAGGACTCTATTTACAAGAGAGTGTGAAGTGGGGGTGAGCGGGGGGTGGTAGAGTTTATTTTTCATTCTCTCTTTTTTTTCTCTGTTTTTTTCTTTCTTGATAATTATGATCTGATATTACCATTATAGAATTATGGAATTTCGAATTAGTGCGGGAATGTGATATTGTATGCTAGACTACGGTTCAATTTGAGTGAGATACCCTTAGCGTGCATGGTAATTTAACAATTTTATTATCGGGGATGGTAATAGTACTTGTATCTACAATATCGCAGGTGTGTGCTGTTGAATTTAGCGCGAGGCATCAGCGCAGCATGCTTAGGGTTTTCTTGGGGCGGCGGGCTATTCATCGGGGGTGTGTGAATTTCGCTCGTAACCGCAGTGGCTATTTATGTAGTCTAATGGGCAGGAAAACTTGGTATATCTGAACTTGAAACACGCGATATTATCACTTACGAGAGCGGTTGTGGCTTCCACTCAAGCATAGTTTCGTAGTGCTAGTTATCGAGGCTGTCGTAGCTAGAGGATGAACTCGAGTGTGGAGTGAGAGGTGGATTATTCTACCGGTAGAACTTGGAGTTTTAGCAGGTGGAAAGTAGTATGTTTATCGGTCTGAGAGACTTGTGTGAGAGCTTAGGATTTATGATATACATACTATAGTATTAGAAACTCAAGCATATGCCGCCTCGGCCTCCGGTGCTGATACCGTACTCGGGTAGTGTGAGAGGCAGAAGTACCGTATTTGCCCCAAGGGGGATGGTGTTTCTACCGGCCTTGTCTTTTGAGTGGGAAATAGGGGAGTAAGCCGCTCGCACTCTAGGGAGCGAGAAAATAAAATTGACTGGATTATTAATATTATTATGGCGCAATATCGCCAACGTGGAAGGAAACAGGTAGTGATGACAGCCATGATCCCATGATCCCACTGACCGTGGAGATTCAATCATTTCATTCCGGGGCACGCACTAATCCAGGCATATATGCAACCCGAAAAATAGGAATGGAGGTAAACAAAAACAAAAACGCTTCCAGGGGTAGACCCCTCTCGCAAACCCCAAGCGACAGGTGTGGTTGAATGGCACTTGCCTAACTCTGGAAATACGATAGCGCCATATCAGCATATGGAAAATCCCGCGCGGAAAGCTATCTACTCGCATCGAAAAACACCCTGGTACCGCTTAAACTACCCTATCATACCAAATTGTCCTAGCCTACACAGATAGCCAAACGAAAAAGCTTTGAAGTTTCCTTTTTCACGCACCCAATACGCCACAGATGGGTGAAACATGCACGTGTTTAACGGAACAATTCCTATTGCCCACTTCTAGCATGAAAGGAAGTGTGCGTGCGACAGAGCCGCAACTCCAGTTTGGAGATACATTGTTTCCTTTGAAGAACTTATGATAAAATCGACCACATGGAGGTTAGCTGGGTTTCATCACTCAGGGCATTCTGCTGGGCACATTGTATTCATTTATCTTAATCTGGCTAGACTGCTGATGCCTTGGATAGATTTTCACAGACGAGGCATGAGGAAAAAGGGTTTATGATAGCCGACACTCCCCGTAATCTTGCAGTAGAATGCCCAAATGGGTGATAGGAGAAATTCCAATTTCTAGACCACGGTACTCAGGATCATTGGTAGGATGCAACAATTTCATCGTCGTAACAAAGTTCAGTGTATAGCTTGCAGTTTTTCTCCCTATTGTATTTAATTTTCTTCCTGCTGTAAATTCTTGCTCGCGCCATTTCCTTTTTACTCTTGGATAGTTTTTATCTCTCTTGTACATTTCCTCGTCCCCCCTCCCTCTCTAGTAGATCATAGGTCCACTGTATATAGTGTTTATTTTTTGTTTGGATGGATGAAAAGTGGTAAACGGTATCATAAAGATTGGCGGACGTTTGCGAACATCCAAGCAGCGTATCTAGTCAAATCTGGGATAGTAGACAAAGTATTATGAATCATAGGGGTAATGAATAATCTGACAATATATGTAACGGATCCCACCAGGACCCAGCAGTGGTTATAAGTACAGAGACAGGACAGAGAGGCCGGCATAACAAATAAAGAGACTTTTCATACGAGTATCCCTCATGATCCTCATTTGGCCCCTCTTCTCTTTGATAGCGGGAAACATACCCATTGCGAAACCAGCTACAAGTAGATATCTGACCTGAGTGTTTACAGATTACAAGATTCCTTCGGGAAAATAAGCTGGGATAATGCAGCCGGCTAGCCAATCTGATAGCAGGCTTTGGGAGATCGGCGGAAAAGGAGTATCTGAAGGGGGTTCACCGAAAGCCTACTGGGTGATAGCAGAGTTACTTCCGAATCGTTAGAAGAATGTAATACCATAACTAAAGAGCAGGAAGGAGAGTTTCAACTATTGTATTGGGTGCCCTTATTCTGGCGATGGGAAGAAGGGCTGAAAAACAAAAACCCCAAGCCCTAGGACACCAGTTACTAGTGAATTGGAAGGGGGCAGGGGGGAGGGGGGGAGTTTGTTTTTCATTCATGTTGTCTTCATTAGTATTCTTGATGATCTAATCTATATAAGCAAATACCCTTAGCCACTAGTGGATTTCACAAAACATCTCCACTACAGCTCCAGCGATTGGGGGATCGACACTGAGAGAATTCATCATCACCAGCAACCATCCTTGCACTGGCACTGAGCTGCACCCCTCTGTCCTCCCATCTCCCTTGTCATGAGCTAGGGCTTTGGCATCCTTGTTTCTAGGGGTCTCACGATTAACTCCCGCGTCATCGCTGCTTGGGTGTTTGTACCTCGCTTAGCACTACCACGGGCAGCAACATCCTCTCGCCCATGTGTTACAATCCTCTCCTCCTTGGGTGATACTTGCAGAAGGTAACTGATAGTGTCTTAACGATCACTTCTCCTTAGCCGTATAGCTGTTGCGATAGCTAAGTTCGTTGACTCCTATCTAGCAACGTCGATCGCTAGGCTCATATAAGACAGTCGTGTCTTGATTCCTGAAAGGGTGACTGATGAAGATCTTGCATTGAAAGTATAGTGTAGGAAAGAACTTAGATGGTTGCGTGAAGAACCCAAATCACACGCCTTTTTTTATTTTTATTTTTATTTTTATTTTTATCATGTGCTTTGTATTAATCAACTCCTGGGAACAAAGACTATGTGCAGCGCTAGCTATGGTAAAGAAAGAACCCCATCGCCTATCTTTCTCCAACCTGGCACCAGGGAAAAAGCCGTCAACCCAAGTCTCTCTGGTATGAGACCAACCACACACCAGCCACGCAAAATAAGAAATCCCCCTCGAACTAAGCAGTTGAAAAGAAAAATACAAATAAATACAGAGGAAGGAATCAAGAGGAAAACCCTTGCTGTAGACACAAACAAAGTAAATAATTGATAAACCACTAACGAAACCCTAAGTAACCGACAATGAAAGAAGAACAAAGAGGGTGCGGAGGCCACAAAAAACAGATGTGGCGTTGGAAATAATACTCAAGAACCCAAGGCGTTGACAGCGGCCACTGAGGCTGTGCAATACGACGACTGACAGTAACCGAGGGGTGCGACCGTGGCAATCGCTAGGGTGGTGAAGGTAGTAGGGTGCCAGCTGAGTGAATGGAGTGTAGCTGAAACCGAGGAACGGGACGAAAGCTGAAGTGTGGGAGGAGGTGTAGACCCAATAACCGTGGAAACCATCGGTAACCGTGTGTGTGTCTGACTAGGCAGCCTCTAATGGAAGTGAAGGGAATGGAGAAAGCGAGTGTGGCCTGTTGATAGGTTTTCTCCTACTGCGAACCGTAGTCCCAGCCGGCTGTAACATGGGCGAAAGAGGGTGGCCGACCGTGAAAACGCAACGCGAGGCAGCGGAGGGCAAGCAGAGAGAGGGGGTGATAGAGCCAAATGACCACTAGAAACAAGGACGCCAGGGCCTAAAGACATGATGAGGGAAGTAAGGCGGGAGGGGGGGGGGGTCCAGCTGACAGGGAGTGCGGGTGCAGCTCACTGAGAGTGCTGGGGTGATGGATGTTGATCATGAATTCTGATGGTGTTGAGATTTAAATCGCCGGGTGTGTAGGGGAGATGGTTCGTGACCCAAATCACATGCGTTTTTTTTTTTTTTCACTTTTTTTCACTTTTTCTTTTTTCATGTGCTTTGTATTATCAACTACAGGGAACAAAGACAGGGTGGAGAGCTAGCTATGGCAAAGAAAAAACCCCATCCCCACTTTTATCCACCCCGGCACCGGGGAAAAAGCAATCAACCCAAGTCCCTCTGGTATGAGACCAACCGCAGACCGGCCACACATAATAAGAAATCCCCCTGCAACTACGCGGTTGAAAAGAAAAATACAAATAAATACAGGGGGAGGAATCAACAGGGAAACCCTTGCCGTTGACAGCAACGAAATAGATAATTGTTATAACCACAGATGAAACTCAAAGTAACCAGCAATGAAAGAAGCACAATGGGGGAGCGGGGGCCACTAAAAACGGTTGCAGCGTTGCAAACATTCCTCAAGAACCCAAGGCTTTGACATGCACCACCGAGGCAGTACAATACAACGACTGAGCTTAACCGAGGGGTGCGAACGCGGAGAAATCACGAGGGCGGGGTAAGGTAACGGGGCAGTAGGGTGCCAGCCAAGGAAGTGGATTGTAGCTGTAACCGAGCAACGGGACGACACCTGAAGGGGGAGAGGAGGGGTAGACCCAATAACTGTGGAAACTATCGGTAACCGTGTGCATGTCTGACTAGGCACCCTCTAGGGGAGGTGAAGAGAATGGAGAAATTGACCGGAGCCTGTTGAAAACCTTTCTCCTACTGCGAACTGTAGTCCCAGCCGTCTGTAACATGGGCGAGAGGGTGTTGCCGACCGTGCGAGCTCTAAGCGTGGCAGCGAAGCGCGAGTGGAGAAAGAAGGGAGTAGAGCCAAACGACCCCTAGAAACAAGGATGCCAGGGCCCAAGGACATGATGAGGGAAGTAAGGAGGGAGGAGGGGGGGTGCAGCTCACCTAGAGTTCGGGTGCAGCTCACTGAGAGTGCGGGTGCAGCTCAGTGAGAGTGCGGGTGCAGCTCACCGAGAGTGCGGGGGTGATAGATGATGACAATGAATTCGGATGGTGTTGAGATTTTAATCGCCGGGTGTGTAGAGGAGATGGTTCGTGACCCAAATCACATGTTTTTTGTCTTTTTTTTTCTTTTTTTCTTTTTTTTTATCCTGCGTTCATTGTTTCTAGGTACAAGAAGCTTCGTGCAGCGCTAGCTATGGAAAGAACAAAACCTATAAATCAAAACAAACAACAAAAGAAACCATCTTCCTGGTCCACCGCGTTTACTGAAAGTACTTAGTTGAAAACGATTTGCCCGTCGTTCCTTGTGGAAACAAAATATAAGGAGATTACAACGCTAAACTACTTCTCATTTACCCGTTTTTTGCAAGGAACAATATACAAAGGGAGAATAAAACATCCAGTCAACCACAACGTAGGAATCTTAAACAAGAAAAGACCCCTTGAGGAACGATGTATTTCTTTAATCTTGGGTAGAGGAAGCAGAGGGGGGGGAGCAGTGGTCGGGGAGTATGTCCGGAGGAAAAACAGTTTTCGTGTCTGTGATGTACTCACCTAGTGCTCGTATGAGTGGGGGATCGGACCATATTGTTGCGTCATGCGCCAGCGAGGAGACTTCTTTCCGCAGGAGGCCTCCGACCCGTGTGCGTGCAGGGCAGGTGAGGATGGCCTGTTGGAAGGACTCTGGTCCAGTCCCGCACCGTGGACAGGTTAGGTCAAGGTTCTCGTTGAACCACGAGGGGTGGGCGGCCAGGTAGCTTTTTGCTGATCGCATTTGATGGATTCTTCCCGCCACAAACTTCCCCAGCCCCATCAAGGGGTGTGGGGAGAGGCAGGGGGGGTATTTGTAGTAGGGGGGCGCGGGATCGTCGGTGACCCAGTTCTGGATGAGCATGTTCCTAGCGCGGGTCGGGAGGGCCTTGTAGGTTTTTCTCATGAGATCTGGGGGGGGAATGTTGGTTCTGGGTGGGGGGGGGGGCGTTTAGTTCAAGAGGAAAGCACGTAAGAATTTCTAGTAGGGGGAGGGTGAGATGTGCCAGGGTGTCCACAGGAAGGTGTTTCCTTATCGGTGGAGAGGAGACCTTTGTGCGCCAGCTGAGGGGGAGGTAGACGGAGGAGAGGCCTACTGTCAGGTGCCTGGAAGAGTCCGGGGCCCTAAAGGAGGAGAGGGAGGGGAAGGATTGTGGGAGTTTGGCCGAGGCCAGGTTGGCGCCCGGGGGGGCGCAGGCAATTCTGAGGGCGGCAAGGCGTCTCCTGTATCTGCAGTAGGAGACAATGGGGGTGAGGCAGGCGTCACGGGACAGGATGGAGGTGGGGGTGGAGAAGAGGTTGTTCGTGGTCCATCTCTGGACCCTGTGCCAGAAGCCGTTCATGCCTCTGAGTACAGCATAGTTTGGGGTGAGGAGGTCTGCTCCGTAAGTGAGTATGGGGAGGAGCAGGCTGCTGGCAATGCGATGGCAGAGGCAAGGTCTGACCCCGGCCCCTGGGGAGGAGAGGCGTTTGACGAAGGACATCAGCAAAAATAATACTCGGCGCCTGGTGCGCCCAGTGCATCTGGCGCATCTAGCGCACATAACCTCAATCGAGAATCAGGACGCAACTACTAGTTCCGCTCACTCAGGGCGCACCTGGCGCAACACTTTATCTTCCTGAACCCACCTGGCGCAACATCTAATCTTCCTGAACCCACCTGGCGCAACACCTAATCTTCCTGAACGCACCAGGCGCAACACCACATCTTCAGGAAAAGAGTCAAGGGTCCCCCCTTTACCCGCTCCTGACCTAGGTCACAACACTGATACATGATAAAAATTTATTTAAATAGTCTATTATATTTCTAATTCTACTAGTCTAGCTAAGTGATCTAAATACAGGCGTCACCTTGCCAGCTTCCTCCGGGCACACCCTCCCCCGGCAGTGCTACAATAG
>Ga0307507_10000835_pt1 | contig 68365 bp, 23 predicted proteins | sample 7_EM_MG_FD_207223 | JGI IMG/M metagenome (GOLD analysis project Ga0307507, IMG submission 207223) | Populus trichocarpa ectomycorrhiza microbial communities from riparian zone in the Pacific Northwest, United States - 7_EM | ecosystem: Host-associated > Plants > Roots > Unclassified | place... | reverse complement strand
CCAACGGCTACTTCTAAGGCATTTTGGTAGTATTTCGGCAGTATTTTGGTGTTCCATCTACACCAGGAAGGCGGTAGTAGCCGACCGTCATAACTATATCGCCGTCATAACCCTATCACCCACGTTACGGCGATCAGGCCTACAAATCACTTGCATATATTTTTGGCCCTTATCCAGGTAAGGCCTTAATTACTGGCGATCAGCAGTACATAAATAAGGAACTCTCTCATATACAAATGTCAGTAGAGCACCTCTTTGGGCTATCGCATAATCTCTAGTCTTCAAACGCTTATAGAGCTGGCTTAAAGCCAGGTCTCCAGCCTGTTGCAGCTCTATTTAAGGTTGCAATTCTACTTACCAATTGCTATACGTGTATGAGGAAACGTACGGTAGTAAACAGTCAGTATCAGATTGCTCCACTAACAATCCAGGAGTACCTTTGGCTGCCTAATAAGGAATAGGAAATCTTATACTTTTATTCCACCACCTATATTTTTTCTTATTCCAACTGTTAGAGCTGTTTAATATACACCTAATATATATATTTTAAAAGTAGCATAAATTATAAATTGCTTCTGGTTGATATTTGGCTTTAATCAAATTTTTGCGATAGGTAAAAGTTAACTCTACGGTTGTAGTTACTTGTAAACCGCCTCCAGAGGGAGCTCTTCTCTCTCAATTTAATTCAAATATATAAGCAACTATATTTTATATAAGAAGACCACTTAGTGGGCGCAATCATATGAGGCTCCCGGTAAGGGCAAGGCGTGTATGCGAGCAGGTGGTAATCATTAAGGTATAGGAGCTTCACGAGCTTCAAAAGCTTCAAAGTCGGCGACGTCAAATCAAGAGCCTTACTCATCAAGATCTAACTACAAGCGGTCGTCAAACCCCATATTGAACTCGTCAATATCGAGGTTGACGATTCTCGGAGCTGACTCCTTAATTGGGCCTAGATTGTGGCTATGCACGCCAAAATAGCGTCAATATCGGGCTTCAATCTTGTGCAAACCGTCCCTATTTTCTCACTTCTTTATCCGCCGAAAAATGGTGGATCACGTATATATGTATATTCTATTATAGCCATGCACTATCTAGGGTATGGGCCGTTACGGAGCGCTAAAACGCCTCTCAACAAGGGTATAGCCGGGTCGGCCATCCTGCTGCAGTGGCGACACCAAGGGCCAAGTCATCCCCATTACTTTCGATGCCGCTTATTGAGCACGCTCATCCGGCCATGTGATACTGAACTGTTGAGGCTCAGCCACGTTGCTTGCTAACTACCCCACTATCCTCTCCAAACCAGTCGTGAGTGTTTTTCCATACACTTGCCTGCCAACACAGTTGCAGTTCTTTAAATGCTCGACCCATGCACGTCTTGCTTGCTTCTATTCCAGTAGTCGCCTTAGCCAGCGCTCACTGACAGTGCGCTCCTCATGCATCTTTTGCGGCTTGAAGATAACGGCGAGTTCAGCCTGGTCGAATATGTGGGCAGACACATCCCACAATATGCGATCCTTTCGCATACCTGGGGAGCGGAGCACGAAGAAGTTACATTTAAAGACTTGACGGAGGGTATAGGCAAGAGGAATGCTGGCTATCGCAAGCTCCGCTTCTGCAGAAAGCAAGCTGCGAATGACGGGCTACAGTTCTTCTGGGTAGACACCTGCTGCATCGACAAATCAAGCAGCGCAGAGCTTTCAGAAGCTATCAACTCCATGTTCCGATGGTACCATGACGCGGCTAAATGCTACGTATACCTATCCGATGTCTCGATCGGTGTCTCGGTCGATGGCCCTGTCGGAAACGACCTGTCCTCCCGTCGGACATGGGAGCCAGCCTTTATGCACAGCAGATGGTTTACCCGAGGCTGGACGCTCCAAGAGCTTCTTGCTCCAAAGTCCGTCGAATTTTTTTCAGTGGAGGGCAAACGACTTGGGGATAAAATTTCACTTTTGCAGGAAATTCACGGCGTTACAGGCGTTTCTATTCAAGCTCTTCAAGGAAGCCGCCCTTTATCTCAGTTCAGCATTAAAGAACGGATGTCATGGGCCAAAAAACGCGAGACGAAACGCGAAGAGGATGCGGCATACTCTCTGCTAGGTATTTTCGACATTTATATACCTCTCATATACGGTGAGGGACGGGAAAGGGCATTGGTCCGCCTTCAAAAGGAGATAAAAGAGTCTTTGAGGTATGAATCGCCTATGCTGTCCCAAATGCCGGCGGCCGAGATAAGAATGGATTATAGACCTTTCCCCCAAACTCTAGATGGCACCTCCGGATCCGAATCAATCGCCCTTACCTACCCACGTTTCCCGAGCATCGGATATTCCCCGTCTTCAAGCAGCTTCGCGGGCGAAACGCGCCTATCAGCGGCTTCGACATGGGACTGTATCCAGTACCATCCTCTTGTTAAACAGGGGCTTGTCGATATAGCGGACGTCTGTGAGAGGTTAAGGGGTTATGCGATGGCGGGCGGACATGGTCCCGAATTTAGGGAGGGCGACGTGCACCAGGCTATAGAGGAGTCCAGAAAAATGATAGGGGATTAGTTCTTGCTACTATCTCATAAGCGCAGTCGCGGTGCTTACCGAGCCAAATATACCAACGGTAAGTAACGGATGTTACTGCCATTTTCTAACGATGAAGAAGGCGCAGTGACCAGGCACAGAGGGTTCAATATAGTTAATTAGGCGGATTAGTATTAGGATATCAATCCGGACAAAAGCTCTACGTAGCCTCCTGTCGTTATCTCGTCCTCGCCGTTATTGCCTATACTGCAGCCTATGGCTGCCTCCGCTAGGAGCAGCATTAGATATCTATTTAGCTGGTCCTTACCCCTTATTTTCTAAGGATTGTAGCGAAGTCAATTCCATCCATTTCTAATACAAGTCTTTCTATGCCCATTCCGCTATCAAAAACCTAGTTAAATCATTAGTAGTGAAAGAGATAGAGCATATCCTTAGAATCTTTCTCTTGGCTTACACTAACACCCTTAACTGGTTATTAAGATGACTTTGAACCCAGCATATAATATAATTTTCGATCAATCTGTCTCCTAGTGTTTTTTACCACGCCGCACCAGGGAAAAATAACTTCATAGGGGAGTAGCATATACCTCGACCGCTTAACACTAGAACTCTTTCTAGGCTAGGCCAGAGAAATTTAGTATATATATATATGGCGAGTTTCTTACACTAGCAGGGAGGGTGGCCGACCCGCTCTAGCCATAGGGTTGCTTTTATAGCGTTTCCTAGACATTAGCGTAGTTAAAGCTGCGATCTACTTTATAAAGGAGACAGGACGTTTATACCCAAGTAAATAAAATACAGTAAGCGCATAAGCCAATTTTAATAAGCGAATACTTCTAAGGATCCCCCCTCCTACCTACACCTCCTAACCGATTACACTGCGAGCCTCTTAGTACGTCGCGTTAAGCAATGGACATGTAGCTTATATAGTTGGCTTCTAAACTAGAGCTAGTACTCTAGTAGTAGGATATATTTAGCTGGCTCTTAGTAACAGCTTATACCTTAGGGGTGTATAGCTATAATAGAATATATATATATACATACATTTTCGTAGCGTGCACTTAGATATATTTAAAAGTCTTAAAAAGGATATATTACTAATAGCAAGGCTGGTTTAGGTGCCTATAATACACCTAATACTTAATTAAATTTAGTTTAGCGGATGTTACAGCACTAACCTGACGCATACTGTTTCCTACTATTGGCTGGCCCCCCACTAGCGCTTTGGCGGCTGGCCCTACTCTTTGTACACAATACCCCCTTTTACCCTTCTTCTCTTCTTTATAGCACAACGTAGTTATTTAGTCTACTTTATTACAGTACTGTAACAGTTTGTGCTATTATTAATTGCGCCCCGTCGCGATTACTGATTCCCTATATCCCAGTTATCTCCGCCCTAGAGCAATTACGACCTGCGCACAACGCGTCTACATGCTATAACCTACTACAGTCCTAGAACAATCCTCAGTTTTTTCCTAGTGCTAAAGATTACCTAAATAGGCGACATTAATAATGCCGAAATAGCCGAAACCTAGAACCCCCATAAAGTTTTTGCAGACTTCTTTACATAGACACATCCTAATATCGCATAGACAATCCGCCGCTCCCCACTATACCCTAAAACCTTTAAAGCTGACAAAGTTTACTATACCATTATTAACCATACTAATAAGTTCCTTAGTAATATTAAAGCGGGACTATAGTTTATATATAACACAAACACTGCTAATAAGAAAGCTAACAAAAGCCTTAATGCTCTTATTGCCTCTTAGATAGAAACTATTGCCACTCTTAAATAATTAACCCCTATAACAACGGTAGTAACCTAGCAGAAAAAATAGATGTCTAAAGACCCGCTAATATTTAGCGGAAAAGGCACCCCGCTAGAATAATAAGCCAACTTTAAAACCTAGCATATTAAGATTAAAGGAGTCTTTAACTATAACTAGGACTACTTTAATATAGTTTAATCCCAGATCCTTTATATCTTGGATATGCTAGAGGGCAAGGCCTATAAGTTTATTAAGTAGGGCCTAGAGCTTATACATAAGAACCCAAACAATATATCTATATGGAAATGGCCCACTAAAGAAGATATACTTAAAGAGCTTACTGCCTACTATAAGGTCCTTAATATAACCTAGGTTATAAAAAACAAGCTTAACTATTTTCCCTAGGGCGAGCGTAATTACTAGTCCTAGAAGGGAGAGCTTAATAAGTTAATAGTTTGCGCTAGGAAGACAGATAAACAGAAGGTAGATCTACTTTAAAAGTTTATCTCTTTAAAGATGGAAGAGCTGGTACTTAGACTTGCCTATAAAATTAATAACAGCGACTATACAGGTTAGAGTAAGTAGATAGATATGTTTACTAAAAACCTCGCAAACTATATATACTAAGCCAACCTTAAGAATACTAACTACTACCTACCTGCTTAAGCTCCTGCCCCTATATTAACCCTAACCCTAACCCTAGCAGCAACTAGAGAACCTATGGACCTTAATAGAATCTTAGATATAGAGCGCAAGCGCCGCTTTAATAATAGACTGTGCCTTGCCTATAGCCTACCTGGCTACTAGAAGGACGCTTATAACCCCGCTATAATAGTAAACCTAGTCTTAATGCTAGCCCGTTAAATAATATAAACTAATAACTGTGGACGTAGTAACTACGGAGTCCATTATAGCCGCGGTAGATGACTCCCCCCCTTTAACCCTATGGCTTAGTTACTTTAAATAATGCCCTATATAAAAGCCCAACCTATTAATAATGCCTAGAATTAGTGACTCTGTGCTAGCGAATATAAACACGGCTATATTGTCGGCGAGGTGCTGTCTCCCTATACCCTAACTAAGACTAATACTGCCAGCTAGACAGATACTGGATTGCCCTGCTAAGATAGCCCTATACCCTAGTTGTTAAAAGGTAGACCCTTAGACTAAGTTATATCTAAGGGTCTAAACTATATAAGGAGGAAGACGAGAAGATTAGGTCCCTATTACTAGACCAATTAGTCCTTTCTATTAGTAAACTGCCACTTAATCTTAAATTAGCAAATAGTAACAAGAAATTAATTCTTATTTAAACCTAACTCTCCTTATTATGTAACCTATGCTCCTAAGTTTTTATTAACATAGTAAGCCTAGTGGACTTAGGTAGTACTGTAATGGCATTTGCCGACGTAGAGTCTATTATAAGAAAATATAACGTTATAACTAAGAAACTGTTGGTACCTAGGCCACTACGCCTCGCAGACGGTATCCTGACTTTACTTATTATGGACTACTTTACCGCCTAAATGTTAATTGGCATTTATACTAAAGCTATGCTCTTTCTTATTACTAAACTCTTACCCAGTACCCTAATTATCTTAGGTATATCTTGGCTTTAAAAGTATAAGCCCTGCCCTAGCTTTAGAGAGCTTAAGATCTACTTTAACTTAGACTACTACTCTAGGAACTGCCTCTTATAGGGGACAGCTAATAGTAGCAGGGACGCCCCGTGTGGATACTCGGCACTACTAAGCCTAGTGCTTAAGACTATATATAAAGCCCTAATAATAGAAGATGTTCCTAATAAAGGGGAACCTATATAGCTGCAAAGTAATAAGATAGTAGAAAACTGGACTACTCTAGCACTTAAGACTAAAATGATAGGCTAGCCGGCCTTGCTAAGACTAAGGAAGAAGGTCTGCTTTGCGCCGCTACTATTAAGAATCTAATGCTAACCTAGACACCCTTTGAACCCTAGCCCCCTAGCATGACACCTAGAACTAAGCCATATGCTATATACGTATATTATAGCCCGCGTTATAGCAAGGACTAGCTAGGGAATTACTAAGACCTAGATAATAGAAACCGCGCTACTATAACGCCTAACCTTATACCTACTCCCCGCATGCCTTGTGTAAGGCCGCTGCCTAGGAACCGCTCCTAAGAGCCAACTAAGACGAGCTAGCCCTGCCGTGATGTTAGGAGAAGACCAAATACGCCCTAATTTAGACGATATTATAAACGTATATGCCGTGAATTTCGCCCAGTTTTGTAAATAAAAAGGCGTAAAAGTAATAAGGATCTATATAGCGGAGCTAGTAGAATTAGTAGAATAAGAAGAACGGAAATAATTAATAGATAAACTCCCTACTGGACTAGTTAAAATACTAGACCTAATAAAGGAATCCTTCCGCCGCTTAATTAATGGTAACTATATAATAGAAGAAGCCTATAAGGTCTTCCCTAGTTATTTTTACTATTTCCTTAAGGAAAACCTCTAAACTATAAATACTGAGTTCCTCTGCTGCAAAGTTATGGATATAGACGTTAAGAAGTTTATAAAAGGCAAACCTGCTCTAACTAGGGATAATATTATATAACGCCTCCTAAGGGAACACAGGCACTATATTAAGGGGTTTCTCCTAAAGAATGCTAATAAGCTCCTACTATATCGCCTATAGGACTATAAAATTGAAATTATGCTAGGAAAGCAGCCCCCGTACTATAAGAACCGCCCACTCTCCCCTACTAAGCTCTAATACGTTAAGAAATGGATTAATAAGATGCTTAATAAAGGCTTTATCCAAGAATTAACGTCCCCTACCATAGCTCCACTTCTACTTGCTACTAAGCTAGAAGGAGAAATAAGGATCTACTATAACTATAAAGGACTTAATAACGTTACCGTTAAGAACTAATACCCGCTCTTATTTATCTATAAGACACTTAATGCCCTATACGGCGCTAAATTCTATACTAAGCTTAATATTATTGCCGCGTTTAATAGGATCTATATTACTAAGGGCCATAAATGGCTTACAGTATTTATTACCTGCTTTGGGCTCTATAAAATGCTAGTAACCCTATTTGGCCTTTATAATGCCCTAGCTATATTCTAGAACTATATTAACCATATTCTTTATAATATACTGGACGACTATTGTACAGCATACCTTAATAACATCCTTATATTTTCTAAAACTTAAGCTAACCATACTAGGTATGTTAAAGAGGTAATTTACCGCCTTAGAGCTGCCGGCCTCTAAATTAATATTAGCAAGTTAGAGTTCTATATAATAAAGATAAAGTACCTTAGCTTAATTATCTTAATAAAAGAAATAAGTATAGACCCTAAAAAGGTCTAAGCCTTATAAGTATAGGAGAACCCAACCTTAGTTAAGGAATTATAGCAGTTTCTTAGATTTGTAAACTTTTACTATAGGTTTATCTAAAGTTATTCTACTGTTACTACACCTATAATAAAACTACTAAGAAAGGATATTGGATGGCTATAGGGACTAGAATAAGCCAAGTTATTTAAGGCCCTTAAGAGAGCCTTTACTTTAGCACCAGTACTAGCATACTATAACTATATAAAGAAAACAGTAGTAGAGATGTATTAAATTAGGCTTCTGGCGGAGTCCTTTCCTAGTATAATAATAATAGTAAACTAAGACCGGTTGTATTCTTCTCCGCAAAGCACTCTATACTAGAGTATAACTATAAAATCTATAATAAAGAACTCTTAGCTATTATTAAGGCTTTAGAGGAATAGTGTCCTAAGCTATAAGGGACTAAGAAGCTATTTAAAATTATCACTAACTATAAGAACCTATAGACGTTTATAACTACTAAGCAGCTAAACCAATACTAAGTCCGGTGGGTAGAGTTCCTTTTATAGTTTAACTTTGTAATTATATATAGACCTAGCAGCAAAGCTACGCTCCCTAACGCCCAAGCTAACTACTAGGAACGAAACCTAAAGACGTTAATAATAAACGCCTCCGCCACTAAGCCTAAGTTATTATACTACCCTAGAAAGTTAACCCTATAATCTTAGAAGAATTACTATATAAATCCTATAACTCTAATAATGTGGAGTTTATAGCCACTCTAGACCCTAAAATAGCCAAAAAGTTACTGGATAAGCTAATCTGGTTAGGATACTAGGAGAATAAACTTGCAAGAGATATAGTAGCGGCTCTGCATGATTGGAAAGCTCGCCGTTAGCTAAAAAAGATTAGGAAATTACTTTATTGTAATAAGTTAGAATATAGCATTATTAATAGACAGATCTACTTCTGCTAACGCCTCTTTGTCCCTAATACCCTAGACCTCTACCTAGAAGTTATCTATTACTCTTATAGTAGCGGCCCTACTAGTTACCCTGGCTGGGTTAAGACTCTTAACCTCTTAAACTAAATATATTAGTGGCTAGGAATCTCCTAGTTTATAGCTACCTTTATTAAAGACTATACCCTATACTTTTGTACTAAGACCCTCTATTCTACTCCGCCTGGTTTCCTAAAGCCACTAGAACTACCCACTCGCCTATAGACTAATATTTTAATTAACTATATCACAATGCTACTAGTATGCCAACGCCATGGCAAGGTATATGAATATACCCTTATTATTATGGACCGCCTAACTAAAATATAATACCTTATTCTAGTAACAGGACTCTTAATAGAGGAGCTAGTTAATAGCTTTGTTAATAATATATATAAGCTCTATAGTGTACTAAGCACGATTATTTCCAATCGCGGTATATAATTTGTTAGTAACTTCTAGCAATGACTAAGTAAACGCCTTAAGACAACCTTATAACTAAGCTTAGCCTAGCACCTAGAAACGGACGGCCAAACTAAAATCGTTAACGCTGCCGTAAATAAGTACCTCTGTGCTTTTATTAGCTTTATATAGGACGACTAGGTTAACTACCTACCACTTACCAAATTTGCTACAAATAACTAAGTTAACAAAAGTATAGGTATCTCCCTGTTTTTTGTAAACTATAGCTTTAACCCTCGCCTTGGAATTAAGCCTGCTGGCCTCCACCTACTAATACTATTAGTATAAGTAAAGAAGGAGTTCTTCTGCGCAGACTCTATGGCTAACCGCTTTAAGCGGATATTAATATAGCTTAAGGCCCTAGCCCGGATTTCATAGTAACGCTATAAAGATAATACCAATACCTATAGGGATAAGAGTGCGTTATTCTATAAAGGCGATATAGTTATAGTTAGCTTAGAAAATATAAAGATAAATAGACCTAAGAAGAAATGGGACGATAAATGGGACGGCCTATACCCCGTACTTATAGTATACTAAGGGGCAGTTATAGTAGACCTCCCAGACTACATCCGAGTAAATAAATCCTTCTATATATCTAAGGTCCGCCTTTAAGCTGCTAAAGAGATCCCTGGCTAAGTAAATATTAATACTATAGAGCGCCGTAATATATAAGGATAAGTAACAGAGAGAGATGATAACGGCAATATAGAAGATAAATAGGAGTTTAAGAAAATCCTTAATGTACACAATAAAGACCCTTAAGGCCTAACTTATAAGATTAAATGGAAATATTATAAGGATATAACCTGGTAGCTAGAAGAGGACCTAAAGGGTTGCGAATAAGCTATATAGCGCTTCTATAAGCAACACCCTAAGAAGCCAGAACCCCTAGATTGGGCACAAGATAAGGAAAAGCCATGCTAAGGTCGTAGCCGACCACCGTGTTAAAAATCTATGGTGGTTAAGATGTTATAGAACTTTAACCGGCGGTTAAAGTTGTCTAATTGGTTAGAATTCTCACTAAGAGTGCCACACGCCAACTTTATTTAATAAGCCGACCAATTAGGATTTTTTAATATTTCTATAGTGAAAATAGGTGGTCCCGCGTACTACCTGTTTGAAGTTATTTGTTTGGTTTAGGGACCAAACCTTCTAGAGAGGGGAGTACTGTCACAGCACTGACCTGACGCATACTGTTTCCTACTATTAGCTGGCCCACCATTAGCGCCTTGGCGGCTGGCCCTACTCTTTGTATATAATACCCCCTTTTACCCTTCTTCTCTTCTTTATAGCACAACGTAGTTATTTAGTCTACTTTATTGCAGCACTGTAACAGCGGACAATAAACCCTACCTATAATATTAATAAGTACCTATAAGTAGGAGTACCTATAATTATAGGAAGCACCCTTAATAGAAGGGAGTACCTATAATGGGGAGTACTGTCATAGGACTACCCTATAATACCTTGCACACGACCACCTGTTTCTACCGACTTAGCAACTAAAGACCGATTACGATACCGCAATATCCGTAATATTCGCAATATTTACGATATCTGCTCGCAATATCCGCTTGCAATATCCGTAACTTCTGCCCTGTGCACTTGTTGACCTAGCAATAAGTAAACAGTATATACCCCTTCTTATACCTTTTTTACCTTCTTTCCTTATAGAACGTCTTAACTCTATTATACGGTTTATGTACGTAGCTTAATAATATCTACTTTGCTACATATTATCGTCACTTATACTTACTCCATGACACTATATTGCGTCAAAAAAAACCTATATTCCGCCCTGCCCCGCCCCACCCTATCTAAAATGCAGAACGACCTTAAAGCCCCTATAATGGCCGCTAACATTATGTCCGTACTCTAAGAACAATTGGCAAATATATAGAAGTTTTTTATAGACGCCCTTGCACAGAACTAGGCCGCTATAGCCAAATAACAAGCCGAATAAGAAGTACGGCACTAGGAATTAATTAAAGAACTTTAAAAAGAAGTCCGCACCCTTAAGGCACTTGCGTTAGGGTCCTAAGACCGAATACTAGCCCAAGAGGCTGCTAACATGCCACCTATAGACAAGATAAAAATGACTAAATCTAGACCTAGCTTGTCAGGTGCGAACCCTAAGCCAGCTGCGGATATTTATCCCATAAATCCGTCTACTGCACTATAACGATCCGAAAAACTACTAGATCCTCCAGTATTTACTAGTAAATAATAAGAGCTCTAATTATTCCTAAGCCGGCTTAAGAATAAGCTAACTGGTAATGCTAACCGTTACCTAACTAAAGCGAACCAACTCTATTACGCCCTAAGTTAACTAGGAGGAGACGCAGCTGACCTTATTAAACCTCTTTAGCCGAACTTAGTATAAAGCCTAGTCGTACTTCTTAAAGCTATATACGGTAACCTAAACCGCCAAGCTACCGCTTAAAGGAAGATAAACTATATAACTTAAGAAAAGAAAAGTTTCCTAGTATACTTCTCTAAATTTAACCGCTACGCAAAGGAAACAGGCTAGAACGACTCCGCACTAATTAATAGCCTTATTAAATCCCTAAGCCCCAAACTAAAAACCTCCCTAATAGGTATAGACCTACCAGGAGCCCTTAATGCCTGCGCAAACGTTATTAACAAATGGTATAACGATATACTATATTTAACGCCAAAATCCGCTCCTTAATATAATATGACAGCCCTATAAGTCCCTATTAAGTTATCTTCTCAGTATAAGCACCCTAACGTTATAGACATTAACTCTGGGACCCTAGAGTATGTCCCACTAGGGTCCTCTAAATAAGAATGACGCATTAAACTAAGCCTTTGCTTTAAATGCGGAAGCAAGGCTTATATTTTAAAATACTGTTCCGTCCCTATGCCTACATCCTAAAATAATTTACAAACGGCTAATACTAGTAGCCGTTTACCGTACTAATCTTCCGGTTACTATTTTTAATCTTTATCTGGTTCTAGCCCCGCATTTAGTAAACACTACTTATAAGGACGAAGCTCCAGTATATAATTACCCTTAGGAACCCCGCCCAATTGCCTCTAAAAGGAAGGTCTTAGAGCTAAGTCGCTCTCTAGGACGGCTCTACTACAGGATCTTATTAAACGCATTAGATGTTATAAACTCTAACTCTTAGGACCGTAGCATAACCATTAACTGCTATCTTTGGTAGAAAGATTAATAGGCTAACGCTTAAGTCCTAATTAACACAGGAGCTAGCGGTATAGGATTTATTAATAAGATCTTTATATAAGATAATGGTTTTACCCTAACTCCCCTTAACCGGCATATTAATATATTTGGATTTAATAGCAAACACATCATCTTAGGGCGTATTACCTATATAGTAGCCTTAAGACTCCGATACCTAAACCATAAAGAACGGATTAAGCTCTTTGTTACTACCTTAGGTCACCTAGTAATCCTTAGATAACCCTAGATAAAGCTATATAAGGTAGTTATTAATTGGGATAACCTTAAGCTTCTATTTACTGCCTCTTGTTGCAAGTAGAAATATTCTATAACTTACCGCTCCGAACCTAAACTAAAGCCTAAGATTTCCACTAATATCCGCCCCGCGTTTGAGGAATCCACTAGATTCTACTAAGATAAGATATCTGCCGACGTCCGCTAAGGATCTAGAATATCCGCTAACGTCCGCTAAGGATCTGGAATATCCGCTAACGTCCGTTAAGGATCTGAAATATCTACTAAACCCTAAGAATTAATCCCAAGCACTATACCGCCCCAGACTAAGTAAAGGCTTAAATATATTATATGAGTATACCAGAAGAACTGGTATTCTACTATAAAAAAGATACTTAAAGAACCTAAAGCTAAATCTAATACCGACTCTATACCTAATACTAACTCTATACCTAATACTAACTCTATACCTAATACTAACTCTATACCTAATACTAACTCTATACCTAATACTAACTCTATACCTAATACTGAACCTAAAATTGAATAAGGAACTATATAAGAAACTATAGATGATAAGAGCTTACCTAATACCCTAGACATCTAAATAATTAGAGCTATCCCGCTGGCGCGACTTGCTAGGAAACCCGAATATATAATCTACACTGTTATAATAGCTGATATTAAGAAAGCCTTGGCATTAAAGAAGCACACTGACCCCGCTATAAAAGTACTAGTATGTTACCATAAAAACCTAGATATATTCTTACGAAAGGAAGCCAATAAGTTGGTAGAGTAATAACCGTATGACCACAAAATCAAACTCGAAGAAGGAAAGCAGCCCGGATTTGGACCCCTATATAGAATGTCCTAAAATAAACTTTAGGTGCTATGGAAGTACCTAGACAAGCACCTAAGTAAAGGATTTATTAGAGTAAGCTTATTACCTATAGCTATACCTATAATCTTTGTTAAGAAACCTGGCGGCGGTCTATGCTTCTATGTGGACTACTAAGCTCTTAATGCTATTACTATTAAGAACCAATATCCGCTCCCATTAATTTAAGAAACACTAAACTGATTAAGTAAGGCTTATTACTATATAAAACTCAATCTTATCCACGCATTTAACCGCCTCCGTATTGTAAAAGGAGATAAATGGCTTACCATATTCTATACCTAATATGGATTATTTAAGTACTTAGTGATGCCGTTTGGCCTTGTAAACGCCCCAAGTTTATTCTAGCACTTTATAAATAATACCCTACACCCTTATCTGGATATCTTCTGTACTGCTTATATTAACGATATCTTGGTATATAGTAATAACCTAGCTAAATATTAGAAATATATTAATCTTGTCCTAAAAGCCCTGCGCGGAGCTAGCCTATAATTAGATATAGATAAATGCGAGTTTTATAAAATGGAAGTTCTATACCTTAGACTTATTATTTCTATAGACGGTATATAAATGGACCTAAAGAAGATTAAAGTAATTATAAACTGGCAAGAACTAAAGAATGTTAAGGATGTAAGGACCTTTATAGGATTTGCTAACTTCTACTAACGGTTTATTAATAACTTCTCTGCCCTAGCTTTACCCCTTATTGCTCTAACCTAAAAGAATAAAGCCTTTATCTTTAATAAGAAATGTAAGAAAGCCTTTATATATCTAAAGGTTATGTTTACTACCGTACCTATACTCCAACACCTTGACCTGGATTAAATAAGTGTTATAGAAGCTAACTTATCTAACTACGCCACTGGAGGCATTCTGTCTTAATATAATAAGGAGGGAGTATTGCACCCTATAGCATACTTCTTAAAACGACTGAGCCTAGCTAAATGTAATTATAAGATCTACAATAAGGAACTACTAGCCATTATTAGATACTTCGAACAATGGCAACCCGAGTTAGAAGGCACTGGATTTCCAATTAAGGTTCTTAGCGACTATAAGAACTTACAGTACTTTACAACTATGAAACAGCTAAGCCACCGTTAGGCCCACTGGTTAGAATACCTGTCCCGTTTCTAATTCTTTACTATATACCGCCTAGGTGTCTAAGGCTAGAAGCCTAATGCCCTAACCCAATGCTTACAAGATATACCAGTATAGGAAGAAGTGTATGCTTACCGTAATTAAACCCTGCTTTGCCCTAAACTATTTAATCCTCCTACTAAAGACCTTATAGTATACATCCTTAAAATAACTGATTAATTAATTAAACAAATTATAGTTAATAAATATCTAAACAATAAGTTTATCCAAGAGACGCTTAAACTGATATAGGACGGCGTTAGATGTTTAAAAAGGATCTTCCTAAGCGAGTGCGAAGCTCGTAGAAACCTCCTATACTACTAGAACCGTCTAGTTATATCTAATTATAACGAGCTTAAGCTTAAGCTCCTTAAATATGTACACGACCTACTAGTAGCCGGTTACCCAGGCTAAAGAAAGACCCTAGAACTACTCTAACGGGAGTACTACTAGCTAAATATGCACAACATGACATAAAGATACGTCGCTAGTTACTATACCTACTAATAAGCTAAAGCCTTATATAAAACGTATAATGGCCTCCTAAAGCCACTACCTGTCCTAGACCAAAGATAGAAAGATATCTTAATTAACTTTATTGTTAAACTCCCTAAAAATAAAGGCTGCGAGGATATTATGGTAGTTATAGACTAACTGTCTAAAATAAGACACCTAATCGCCTGCCCTAATATGTTAATACCTGCCGTCGCTTAACTATTCCTAGATTACGTGTAGAAACTCCATAGACTCCCTAAAACGATTATCTCCAATAGAGGCAGCTAGTTTGTCTCTATATTTTGGAAAGAACTAACTACCTAACTCTGCATTAAAGCACTATTATCTACGGCATATTACCTAGAAACGGACGGTTAAATAGAACGTATAAATGCTATCATGGAACAGTATATTCGGATATATATGTTATATTTATAAGATGACTAGATTAACTGGCTTGCATTCGCTAAGTTTACTGCAAATAACTCTATTTTAGAAACTATAAAGGTCTCCCCGTTTCTAGCTAACTACGGCTAGTATCTACAAATAGGTTTTAAACCTTTTAGTAATGTTCCTTATCCCGCTCGTCACGCCTTATAAATTATAGAAGTAAACAAATTTGTAGAAAAGATAGAGGAACTATAATAGTTCTTTACTAATAAAATAACATGGGCCTAATCTGTCTATAAAGCCGCAGCGAATAAGAAACGAACCCTAGTACTGGCCTATTAAACTAGTGACTTTGTCTAGCTAGATATAAGAAATCTAAAAATAAAGCAACCTACTAAGAAACTTGATTAGAAGAACGCTGGCCCTTATAAGATTGAGAAAGTTGTCTCCTTTTATGCCTACCAACTAAAGCTTCCTGATACTGTTAAAATCCACCTTATATTCTATATATTAGTCCTTCGCCCTACTGCCCTTATATTAAACGCTTTGCCTAGATAGATCTAGGACCCTCCCCTATCAGTTAAAGTAGATGGTAAGGATAAGTACCCTATTAAAAGAATCAACGATATTAAGTATAATAAACAGAAACGCCAATACATATATCTTATAAAATGGAGAGGCTATACTAAGCCCTTATAGGAACCTGTTAACTCTGTAGGACTTATACAAGCTATAGAAAACTTCTATAAACTCTACCCAGAACTACTATAACCACGTCTTACAGGAGCTCGAGTTTAGAAGGGGGGTACTATTATAGGACCACCCCGTAACACCTTGCACTCGACCACCCGTTTCCACTAACTTAGCAACTAAAGACCAATTACGATACTGCAATATCCGTAATATTTACAATATTTATAATATCCGCTCGCAATATCTAAAACATCTGCAATATCCGTAATATCCGTAACTTCTACCCTGTGCACTTGTTGACCTAGCAATAAGTAAACAGTATATACCCCTTCTTATACCTTTTTTACCTTCTTTCCTTATATAATGTCTTAACTCTATTACACAGTTTATATACGTAGCTTAATAATATCTACTTTGCTATATATTATTGTCACTCGTACTTACTCCGTGACAAGTACCCTTAATATTATTAAGTACTCCTAATAGTAAGAAGTACCTATAACAATAAGAAGTACCTATAATAATAAGGAGTACCCGCGATAAAGGGGAGTACCTATAAGTAGGAGTGCCTATAGTAATGGGAGGTACCTATAATGTTAGGGAGTACCTACGATAGTATAATATACCTTTGGCTGGTTTTTAGTAGCTATCTCTAGAGTTAGCTAGCTGTTAGCGTTTTGTTGGTTACACAAGGGGATATCACGTAGCTACGATTCGTAGATAGTATAATGGTTGTTAATTCTTTTTTTTTAATAGGAATAAGGAAAGGGGTAAGGAACTTAAGGTTCCTCACCATGCTAGGGCCACGTCAGCACGTAATAGCAACATGCCTAGTATAATAGCAGCTTGCCTTATTCCCGACACTAGTAACTCTTCTTTTTGTGGTTGCCATCTATATATACAAACAGACAGGATGTGATAATACTAGACAGTGTACAACAATACCAAACAATATGCGACAATACCAAACAATATGCGACAATACTAAACAATATGCGACAATACCAAACAATATGCAACAATATGCGATAATGCGGCAGTTGGTAGATAACGCAAAGATGGGTAGGCTGCTAAGGCGCTAGTAGTAAGTAAGCTAATAGCAATTTTCTATCCCGGGGATAGAAAATCCTAATTGGCTAGTTTAAGTTAGGGTCTATAGAATATTATACTCCTACTCCCTTTTAACCTAACCTTTAACTTATATATGTAGAGTGTTTATGTTAATAAACGTTTCTAGAGCCTTGTTTAGGTTTGCCTTTATTATTACATCTGCTAGATTATCTTAACCATTAATCTATTAAATCTTAAAGAGTTCTTACCGTTTATAGAATTAACAAAGTGCTATAATATCAATTATAAGGCGCTTCTCCTTTGTAGTACTAAGCTTAACTAAGCACTTATAGAGGGAGTATGAATTGGTGCATACGATTATAGGGATAATAGGAAGTTTAAGTTAATCTATAATTATCTTTAGGGTAGTTCTAATTGCAATTACTATATTAACTCCGCTAACTATTCTATATATCTCTAACGCTAAAACACTTTAGGTAACGTGCTTGCTCTTAGTTAAGCTCTAATAGATAAGGTTGCTATAGATTATAAAGTTATTCTCTCCAGTAAACTTATTTGCGATAATAATTTTATATCCTAGCTAGGAGCTAAAATCTTTATTATTTATAAACGATCTATTAATAAATATAAAGAGCTTAGCGGTGGGAAGATTAATAGGCACGTAGTATAGGCCCCAGTTGAGATAGTTTATTTGCTAGGAAAGGCGTTTATTTAGGGCAAGAATATTGTCCTTAGTTGGTTCCTGGTATTAGGCGGCAATAGAGAGATTAAATAAAGCCTTGGGTTAACAGATAAAAGTAATATAAGCTCTACAAGCGCGTTGCTCTATGTATCCTTGCTTTAGAGAATTAGCGTTAATAATATTAATCTTCTTACCTTAACCCTTCTGGCGTAGAGTAATAGAATCCTTGTTTAGGGAGAGGATACATCTATTAAAGAGTAATAGTGTTATTAAACTAAGCTTTTCCTTTGGCTTTGCTATAAGATTTGCCTTTACTAGCTCGTCTTCTTTAAGAGCTAAGAATTGGTCGTCTCCTAAGATAATTATATTATTAGTTTGCATGCTAACGATTCCAAATAGAGTTCCTATAGTTGTAATAAGGAAGTAGGGATTAAATATAGAAGTAGTTATTAAAAGCTTCTCTTTATGGTGCTTGCTATAGGTAGCCTACTAGTAAGTTCCTACCTCTGTGATCCTATATAATGGCTTAAGTATAACCATAATTGTATCTTTAGGATACTAGTAGCGAATTTGCTCTAGAAGGTATGCTAATATTAAGCGCTAAAGGTGCGTCTCTGATTAGGTGTAGGCTTAAGTAATATCTCGCAAATAAACCGCTATTCTATTCTTTATTAAGGAGGGAGCTAGCGTAATAATAACTTACTAGCTAGCTTGTTAAATTATAGAAGACTACATAAGAATTACCTCTTTGCTATTATTATTGTAGCCTTAGATAACAAGCCTTGATTTTTTAAATAGGGTATTAGTAGCTTTGCCCTTAATTTTATTAACTATTCTTGACTTAAAGATGCAAACTCCATTAAACTTAGTAGGGTTATACTTCTTAAATTTAAAGACTCCTTTTATAATAAGACCCTTAATCTCCTACTTGTTAGATACTTAGAAAGGAGCTCCTAAAGTTATAATACAACCTTCCTTTTAGAGCTATTTTGTGAGTTTAAAGTCATTCTTCTCCTTAGCTGTTATAAAGGCTATTAATAACTTAACTCTATTTTTGATGGCGGTAATAAATTGCTCTTTAAAATTAATAAGATGTTAGCAATTTTGTGATCCCTTTAGGCGACCTCTACCGCGTTATAGTTGTGGCGCATCTACTAATATTATATTGGGATCGTAGTCGCCTTCTAAAGCATATTAATTATGGTTCTCCTCTAGGGCATCTTCTAGGGCATTCTATAAAGGCTTAGAACTATTATCTTTGTAATAAGGCTTAATAATAGTTAAATGGAATTAAGTGGGTCTATAAGGCATCTAAATAGTGTAAGTCTGGCTATTAATTGTAATAAGTTAATATAGGCCTAACCATCCTCCCTTTTTACGCCATACGCGTACCTTAGACTGGAGTAGCAGATTAAGTATAGTTAAGGTATTTAGGCCATTTCTTATTCCTAATACGTCGTTGACTTGGCGTATAGCATAGAGACGTTATACCTTCTTTATTACCTTGCGAATAGCCTTAGCTTATTACACAATGGAGGGAGATAGTGGAGAATTGTTAGTTATTTAAGGGTAGGCGCCAAAGACTAGTAATATAAGTACAAGTCTATCTAGGCCAGTAGAATTGTTAACAGCTTTAATAGCTATTTATAAGGTAAGTTCTTCACTAGCATCCTCTAGTTCTAAAGAGATAATCTTATATACGCGGCGTAATGGTGTATAATATTGCTTTACTTTTCTAATACTATTATATGCCTTAATAGGGACTTCCTTAACCTTAATTGCCATTGCCTTTATCTGTTATTAAAACTCTATAGATAAGAAGTTCTTTCCTATATTATAAACGATTTAATTAGGGGGTCCTAGGTAGACATTAATCTAGTATAACTAAAGGGTATCCTATATGTTCCTAGCTAACATATCCTTTAAGAATCGTGCGGCTTAGAAGGAGGTTAAGAAGTTAACAACTTAGAGTATTAGCTTGCCGCTAAGATATATAACGTTAATAATAATATAGAAGTTGAAGTTGTAGTTATCTTTAAGGGTAAACTTAAATCGGCTAGGGGACTTCTAGTTTATTTAGTAGTAATAGTAGTACTTTATAAGATGCTTAATTGCCTTAACCTTAACTTTATGGCCTGCTTGCTGAAGAACCCTAAGTAATTAATAAACGGATGGGTAGCTAAAATGATGGTGTAGTTGGCGTAATTCTAACTTAGTTAAGTGGCTCTAAGCAACACTCTTTTCTAGTTAATAAAGGAGCAACTAGGGGTGACCCTACTTGTATATAATAGGCACCCGATTATCTCCCTAAATAAGTATATTCTTAAGGTTGTTAAGCCTAACGCCTAACTTATCTATATCTTTAATGCAAAATAGAAACGGAGTGTTTGTAGGAACAATATGGAAAGTAATATATCCTAAGGGGGTTTGGACCCTAATTGTGCTAAGAGAGATTATAGTACCTTTACTAAAGCGAATTATATATTGGCCTACCGTTAATTAGTTAATCTAAACAGAGCTATTAAGCTGCTAAAGGGCTTAAACTTAAGGTTCTCCTACTATAGATACTCCTGCGGCTCTAGTATCCGGTATAATACTATAAAAGACGTTTACCAAGTATCTGTTATTAAAGGAAAACGCGGAGCTCTCCTTTAGCTTATTAAAGATATCTAACTTCGTAATAAAATGGAGCATAGATTGGTCATTAAGAACAGCGACGGTTTATATACCATTTACCTTACCATACTTAGTAAAGTATTGGTTAGGAGAGTAGTCCTTAATTTCTATATCTATAAGGAGCTGTTTAACCTTATTAACCTCACCCTTAAGGTCTTTTACGCCTTTGTATTAAACTATAAAGCTTTAGAAGTAGGCCGTAGTAACCTTACAATTTCCAATGTTTCTTACACTCTGACGGAACTTGTTATATACCTCTTTTCGCTTATTAAGGGAGTGTCTAGTTAACTAGCACTTTAGTTTCTTATAAACGTAGCACTTCTTCTAGTAATTACTTTAAAATGAACCTCTATAAGGACCTCCATAGTTGCCTTATAGTTAACGTTAATTATACCCTCTTCCGTATTCCCTACTACGGCCACTATATATTCGATCAGTCTAGTTGTGATTATATTAGTCAGGAATACTTATTTAGGTAGGGTTTTTGGTATAGAGCTGTTAAGATTCTTATGTTCGCATCGCAGTACCTACGGCGGAGCGTAGCTTAGTATATACTCCTTTAAACATATCCGCAGGTTTGTATAGCGCTAAGTTACACTTAGAAACGCCACGGCATGCTAAGATAACCTAGTCCCTTAGGCTGTTCTTGTTTTAGTAGGTTTTAGTAAGGCCACATTAGATTTTCTAGAGTTTATTAAAGAGTAGTTAAAGGCACTCTAAACAAGTCTTTATTAGGTTAGAAGTAATAACTCTCTAGAACGTAGTCTCTCGCCATTTAGATATATAAAGTTGGCGATTCTTATTAGTCTTAAAGTGGGCTCTAGTAAGCTGAAGCATTATATTAAAGCTATAGTTTTTACCCATAATATAGTTGTAATAGAATGTTACTGCCCATCCCCTTAATATAATAGAGAAAGCGTAATAGTACTAGTGGCGTTGAATTCCGACCTTATTGCAACAGTTATAGAAGACCTATAGTTTTGCTCTAAGTATGTTATATAGTTCTCCTTTAAACTTCTTTTCTTTGTCTAAATATACCTTTATTAGATTCGTGACTTCTCGTAATAAAGGCTCACCAGTTAGCTGGAGTAGAGGAGGTAAAGGCGGAGCAACTCTAAGTAGGAGGGCACCTCTAGGTGGGAGAGCAGCTCTAGGTAGGGGGTTAGCATTCTAGGGGTTTTAATATAAATTAAAGTTGCCTTCCAAAGAATATGGGTTGTTTTTAGGTTTCTATAGTTAACGTATAATCTTAGCTTCCGTCCATATTAGTTCTTCTATACTAGTAATAACGGCCTAAATATTACTAGCAATTAGGTTACTGTTCTTAGCAACATATACCCTATTCCTATAGAGGAAGTCTTAAAAATCCCAAACAATATTAACGTTGCTAAGTGCCTAGGTATCAGCAGTCTATTCTATAAAATCCTCCCTAAAATACTCCTATAGTTGTAAATCGGCGTAGCATCTATTTTGGTAGAATATAATATAGTGTAGGAGAAAGCCGTTAACTTGTTTTATAGTATAAGTTATTATATTAAAGGCGAATTCGTCCCAATCTTTATTAATAAGTTTTGCGTACTTAGCTACCCCTAGTGGTAAGAAGTCTTTCTAGTTATTTAAAGTAGGCGTAGCCATGTTTTTGGAGGGAGGGAAGTGTTATTGGTATAGGGATTGTTATTTAGTACGCATTTATGACGTATATTTGCGGTTATGGGGCTCAGGACTAGTTCTGGCCTTAAATTACAAAGACTCGTAAAGCGTGTTATTCTGCGTAATAGACGCAAGAATCTGTAATCTTAGAAAGGCTTAGGACCAGTTCTGGCCTTTAAATCCTTAGATTTGTAGAAGAGTTCTATTTAAGGTTTAGGACCAGTTCTAACCTTAAAAGACAGCTTCCTCTAGCACGAGTAGCACTAGTACAGTGGCTTATCTCTTCTTAGTGATACCTAGCTGTTCTGTAGTATAATAGTAAAGTTAACCACTAATCAGTGTTGGTTACATAAGGGGATATCACGTAGCTACAATTCGTAGATAGTATGATGGTTGTTAATTCTTTTTTTTTAATAGGAATGAGGAAAGGGGTGAGGAACTTAAGGTTCCTCACCACGCTAGGGCCACGTCAGCACGTGACGGCAACATGCCTGGCGTGACGGCAGCTTGCCTCATTCCCAACACGTTTAGCTTACGGGTTTTATATACGGGTTTATAAGAAAGTATACTATTTAATTAGTATTTATATCGCTTTATTTTTATAAATTAGAAAATAGATACTTTAATTATAATATAACTCTTAGCTAAGTTATAGTAATTACTAGAGATCTCCGTAAGAGTCTTTACTATAGTTAATTTAGGGCTACCCTAAGGAAGAAACATCCTTTAGGATGCCCCACCTAAACCTATATTATTGTAACGATGCTAAAGCATGTTATTTGCTACTTTGCTATTTCCTAGGCAATCTGCGGCAATCTGTAGCAATTTGCCGTTTTCTAAGCAATCTGCTAAATTCTGCCAAATTCTGCCAAGTTGCTATTGGCTCGCTTACTACTAGCGCCTTAACGACCCTTTATATCTTGCTAGTCTCTACTAGCCTTCTTTTTCTCCTTAGCTTAGTATTTTTATATAGTAGCAATCTATAAGCTTTGGTTTAGAAGCATTTATATAAGCCTATTATATTATACTAAGCTCCCCCTATATTGCCTGGGAAGGCCTTAATAATATCCCACCCTAAAAGAAGACCTTTATCTGTAACGACGCGTTAACGCATTATATTTAGACATTAAAAAAACTTACACTACTACGCCTAAGAAGGCCTTAATAATATCCTACTTTATAGGCTAGACTATACTTAACCTATATCCTTAAAAAGAACCCTAGAATTAAAACTGAATTATATAATTTTAATAAACCTTAAAAAGCTAACGATGGTACCTAAAGTAAGCCTATTTAAAAGACCTGCTTTTACCTAAGAGAAATACAAGATCTAGTTAGGATTAGAAATTAAAGATAATAATAACATTATAAATATATACGGGCAGATTTGTGCCCTTGCAGCTAATTAGAAGGTTAACTATCTTTAAGCCTAAAGTATATAAGAGACTTTAAAGGAGATTCTAGAAAGCCTTACTACCTTATAAAATAGCCCAGCCTCCCCTTTATAAAGCCTTAGTTAACCTATTTACTTAACTAAATATAATATACCAGAGAGTACGGATATAATAACAAAATAATTAAAGTCCGTTAAGCTCGCTAACTCCCTACTATTATTAGACGGCATAGACCTAACTTTTAAGAACTAAAGAATCTAGGTGCAAGGAAAGCTTTATATTAACTATAACTATTTTCCCTTTAAAGAAGCTAAAATGCTCTACCTCTTTAGTTAAACTATTAGGGACGCCTAGTAATACCTCTAGGCTAAGTTTAAGGACAAGTTACCTGTTTGGTTTACATCTGCTAATAAAATAATATAGTATTTAGCTACTATCTATATTAATCTAAATAAAGTATAGGATGCCTATTATAACTATAATCGCCTAATAATAAAATTAAACTAGTCCTTTACTAAGTTTTAGACTTAATTCTTATACCTAGTAGGCAAAGGCCAGGTTCCCCCTAAAAACTACCGTTTGGACCTATATAATAGGCTAACGGTCCAACTATAAAAAAAGATTATGGTAGCCTTAGATGACCTACTAATCTACTAAAGACTTATAGCCTAATATTTGTTGCTAGATTTAGAACTAAAATAAATTAATGCTTATTCTAATTAACTAAAGCGGCCCTATAGCGACCGTAACCTATCTACTGCACCAATAGGAGCTAGCGTTAGAAGATAAACTACGACCGCCGTTATATTAAAAGCGGTTATAGCTACCTACCTATAAGTCTTACCTAACCTACTATATACTATACCTCCAGCTAATGCTTATCGCAATACCCTAATTAATACTGTTATGGTTATATGCTTTAATTGCGGAAAGGATAGTTACTTTGCCTTATCCTACCTAGAGCTAAAGGATATAGGTAATATTAAGGAGATAAAGGAAGAAGAAATATCTAATAAGTTAGGAAAAGAAGAACCCTAGGGAAAAACTCCCCCCTAGGGTATTCTATTAATCTTAAAGAGATTAATCTAAGTCAGCTAATAGGTGGAAAACACTTTATAGTTCTATATATAGTATCTTAAAATAGATATAGAGTTAATATAACTGCCCTTATTAATACTAGAGCAAATAGCTTCGCCTTTATAAACACTGCTTATATAAATAATATTGCTAAGTTTTTAAATATAAATGCTACCTAACTAGAGAAGCCTATCTAAGTAAAAGACTATAATGGCTAAGCCAGTAAGCCAGTTACCCACATCTTAAAGCTATATATTGCTATTAATAGATAGCGCTAATTTAGTATCCCTTTCTGCATCCTAGACCTAGGGTCCTATAATATAATCCTTAACCAAAAATGGATGTCCTACTTTAATATTTAGCTAAATATTTAATAAAGATAGTTTATCTAGCTGGAAAATAGACCAAAGTTACCCTTTTTTATTAGAGAAATCCGCACTAACTATAAGATATTAGCTATAAAGGCTGACCCTATTTACTAGTAGGATATTAGGGACCGCGACCTAGCCTTTACTTAAGAAAATACCTACCACAAAGCTAGTAGGAACTCTATACTAACAAGGATACTCCCCTAAAGGACTATAGTTAAGGAGGACTCTACTTATAGAAGTAGAATAGATAGTAATATAAACAACTTCTAAATTGCGGAGATCCGGCTAATAGGAAAGAGGACGTACTAATAGGACGTAGAGGATAACCTTTAAAAGATATAATAAGAGCTAAAGGGAATAAAGATAACGCTAATATACTAAAGGCCTCCTAGGCTATGGACACCCCTACTATTACACGACCCCCCTATAGTAGATATCGCGGCAATTAGCGCTATAGGTTTCCACTTTAATATATATTAGAAGGATAATAAGGTCTTTACAACTAGCTTATATAAAATTAACTAGATTATTAATAAGAAGGAAGAAGGGCTAGTAAAGGAAACTAATAAGGAGCTAGTTAAACGCCTCCTCTCTATATACCTTTTAGGCTATAGAAACGCGTTCTTAAAAGCAGCCTTAGATATACTGCCCCCCTACTAAACCTATAACTATAAGATTTAACTAGAGGCCAATAATTCTCTAGGCTACAGCCTCCTTTACTAGTAAACTATAGAAGAACTAAAAGTAACTAAGTAGTACTTAATTAATAACCTTTATAAGGGGTTTATTAAACTAAGTTAGGCCCCTTTTACTTCCTCTATCCTATTTATAAAGAAACCTAATAAGGGCCTTTATTTCTATATTAACTATTATAAACTAAACGCTATTACTTAGAATGATTGCTACCCCCTCCCCCTAATTAATAAGACTTTTATACATCTAAGCTAAGCTAAAATCTTTACTAAGCTTAATATCCGCTAAGCTTTTTACTAAATTAGGATAGACCCTATATTAGAAGATTTAATAATGTTCTATACCTACTACGGTTCTTATAAATATAAAGTCCTTTCTTTTAGACTAATAAATGGGCCAGCCACGTACTAATGGTATATAAATAATGTTCTTTTTAACTACCTTAATAAATTCTGCATGGTATACCTAAATAATATTCTTATATACTTGGACAATAAACTTAAGCACCAAGTTTACGTTAAGAAGGTCTTAAAGAGGCTGCAAAATGTAGGTCTATAAGTTAATATTAAGAAATATAAATTTAGAGCAAAGCGAATAAAGTACCTTAGGTTTATTGTTAGCATAGAAGGAATTAAAGTTAGCCCTAAGAAGGCTAAGGCGATCTGCAACTAGAAACCCCCTTATATTATAAAAGGAATCTACTCCTTTCTAGGTTTCTATAACTTCTACTATTAGTTTATCTATAACTATAGAGTTATAGCTAAACCTCTTGTATAATTAACTAAGAACAACACGCCTTTTATTTTTAATAATAGTTATATAAAAGCTTTTAAAGAGTTAAAGAACCAACTTATCTTCTCTTTAATTCTCCGTTACTATAACCCAGATCTTAAGTTAATGCTAGAAATGGATGCCTCCGATAAAGTAGTAGCGGGGGTTCTCTTACAGTTATACTTAGACAGTAAATAGTACCCTATCGCGTTCTTCTTAAAGATAATGGCCCTAGTGGAGTGTAACTATAAGGTACACAATAAGGAAATGCTAGCTATTGTATAATTATTATCCTAGTGGCGTATAGAGCTTAAAAGTACAGACTCTTGGATTAAAGTCTATACTAATTATAAAGCCCTTAAGTATTTTATAATAATAAAGCAGCTTACTAGTTAACAGGCCTAGTGGGCTAAAATACTCTCCTAATTCTTCTTTACGATTATATACTGCCCTAGTAGGCAAAATTTTAAGGCTAATACCCTTACCTAAAAAGAACAGGACGTGGAACTATAGAATAAGCTAAAAGCTTAGTATCAGAAATATGCCTTCCTTCGCCCTAAACAGCTTAACCTATATATCCTTAAGGAACTAAGCCCTAAATAAAATAAGCTGGCGCCTATAAAAGGAGAGATTTTAGATAAACTAATGGGACTAGTTAACTGTATCCTAATTATAAACCGTATAGCTAAATCCCTAAAAGCCCTCCGCAACTAAGCTATAAAAGGCAACCCTAATTTAGAAATAGAAGACGGACTACTCTTATACTAAGAACAGCTTATAGTTCCAGATATTAATAACCTACAAATAAAGCTAATCTGTAAAGCCTACTATTAAGTCTCTATAGCGCACCCTAGTTAAAATAAAACCCACTAACTACTAGCGCCTTGCTATTACTAGTAAGGACTCCTATCTAATATAGAACAATTTATTAGGAATTATTATACTTATAAATAGGCAAATGTCCCCAGGGATTGAACCCTTAGATAATTATAACTACTGCCAGTTCCCAAACGCCCTTAGTAGCATATTATAATGGACTTTAAATTATTCCTAAAGGACAAATATGGATATAATATGGCCTTTATAGTAGTCAACCAACTAAATAAGTAAGCTATTTCCCTCCCCTACTTTAAGACTACAACTGCTAAAGATATGGCCCGTATATATATTAATAATATTTACTAAATCTACGGCGCTCCTAAGTTAATTGTCTTTAACTATGGACCCTAATTTATATTAGACTTCTAGAACAAATTCTAATACATCCTTAGGATTAAGATTAAGCTCTCTACTATATTTTTCCCTTAGACTAATAGCCAAACTAAGATTATAAACTAATACCTTAACCAGCGACTTCGCCCCTTTGTTAATTACTACTAGAATAACTAGTTGGAACTACTACCTATAATGGACTACGCATAGCTTATGCTCCCTTATAATAGTATAGGAATATTACCATTTAAGTTACTCTACGGGTATAAGCTATAAACATCCTTTAATTGGGATAGACCTATAGGACCTATAACGGCCCGTAAACGCCTTAGCTATAAAGAGGCCTAGATATTCGCTACGAGAATATATAGAGCCTAGGAGGCTACCTAAGCAATAATAAAAAAGGTATAAGAAAAGAAAGAGGCCAATATAAACTAATATTGTTGCGAGGTAGACTTCTATATAGGAGATAAGGTGTCACGGAACCCCACCGTAGGGGCCTCCATAGGAGAGCCCCGTGCTCTCGCGTACACCTCGCGTACAGCTTATGTCAGCTACGCGCAGGTATATCACCTCCTTACGCCCTCGACCCTTACGATCGATCGCGCAACGTCTTATAGACTCCTCGAATACATACGTTCAGCTGCCACTGTTCCGCGCCCCGTGACATTACGTTGCGCCTTTTTTTTTTTTTTACACTGACACCTAGCCTACGACCAATTCCACGTCTCTATAATACTGCAGGCGCTGCCAGAAGCAGCATGTCTACAAGCAACCTTCGCACTATAATAGTAAGACAATATTCCTTACTAGCCACTATGTTAAGCCCAAAGAGTAACCTAATACCCTAACCTAACCTATAACGCCAATTAATCCTAGGAGAATTCAATTTATTAACCCTAGCCTTAACCCCTAAGGGCAAGCCTAGCGGCTTAAAAGAGTTATAACTACGAGTACCCCTGAGCACCCAGCATCACCTTAAAGACAATAAAAGTTAACTAGCCTAGCAGGATGGGTACACCCCTATTGGTATAGGTGGCCACAGTGACGATCTTAACGAGATAAACACCAGCGACGTTTTATCCTTTATTAATTACACAGCCATGGAAAAGTAACCAGAAGGGCAGCTACCTATTAAGATTGAAATACGAGACGCCAAGATATTTATATAAATGGTAGTATAAGAACCTAACAAATACTACCACCTTCTACAGAACTACTACCTAAAGCTTATATAAGCTGAACTACGTGCTGCCTAAGATTATGATATTATCCAAGACTTACAAGCTAGTGAGGCACTTGCTAATAACACACGCTAAGAAACCAAAGATAACCTCCATATATCTAAGCGCGACGTCCAATGATTGAAGAAAGCTGAGATTGTACTTATTACTAAGGTTACCAAAAAGGAGGGTATAATTAAATACTTACAGTCTTAGCTTAACGAGCATATCTATAACAATGCCAAGCACCTTCTTATTACGCATTATACCACCTAAGCCTCTATGCCTCCGGCAACCTTACCCACCCAACCCTTAGCCGAAAGTTAGCGTTGAGCAGCTTCACCTAACAGTAACCCCTATAACGGCAACCAAACTTAAGCTATAATTGCGGGGTCTAATATATAATACCTAGATCCCCTAGTCTTCTAGGGAGACCGCAAGGAATATAGCTACTGGAAGATGCAAATCTATAAGAAGCTAACTTAGAGCGCCTGCCTTTTTCCCACAGAGGATACCAAGATTGGTTATATTATTGGGCGTATAAAGGGTACCCTATTTAACAGACTCTTCGCCTAATAGGAGACTAATAGCCCTAGGAAGTAGAAGTCTAACTAGAAAGTCCTTAATAACCTTAACTTAATATATTACAACTATAACCTAGTGGCCACCAGCTGAGCCAAACTACGCGCCCTAAAGATAAGTCCTACTAAGTTATTCGATGAGTTCTATGTTAAGTTCTAGAAATACACTAGAGTCCTTACCTGAGACGACACTAAAGACCAAGAAGATCTCCTTAAAAAGGTCACCTATTGCCTTAGTTATGCCGCCGCTAGTTATAATTATAATAATGTGCATAATATGGTAGCAGCCCTACGGAAGATTAAATAACGGCTAAATTAGATCTCTACTGCCAACCCTTGCCCGAAGGCCCCCATACAAAAGCCCCCTGGGCCTACTGCACCTATATATACTAAGCCACCGACGCCTACTACTAATACTAGTACTGGAGCCAATATTAACCTCTCTGTACTAACCTTCCCACGTAAACTCCTAGACGGAGAGCGCGAGCTACTTTAGAAGCTAGGGCGCTGCTATAGATGCCGTTAAGAGGGCTATTATTGTGAAAACCTAAACTGCCTAATAGCTAGATTTGGTAATCGCCGCCTAATACCTAACTTTATACCTCGAATACCGAACACCTTGCTACACGCCGCTACTATACAAAACGAGGACGTAGCAACAGTAGTAAAATTAGAAATGGAAGCGGAAAATACCAAGTCCTAGCCCTAAGTTATGGGTTAGGACGCCCCGATAATAGAGGGATTTATATATTAGCCTGCTTAATAGATGACTTAGTAAAGATGAATGGATGGAAGTAGATAGTTTTACCTATAGTAGGAACTACTGCTAAAAATAATACAAAAGCCGTTTTATGATTGATTGTGGAGCTACTAATAAATTTATAGATACCTAATTTGTGCGTACTTATAACCTACCTACCTTACCCCTTACTAAAGCCCGCGCCCTATAACTTGCTGACGGTAGTTATACCGTATAAAAGATCACCTATATGGCACAACTCCACCTAGATATAAACGGGCACTAGGAAGAGCTCTGGGCCTATATTATACTACTCGCCAACTACCCTATTATCCTTAGAATGAACTGGCTTAAGCAACACAACCCTGTTATTAACTGTAAGAAAAGAGAAGTAACCTTTAACTCTAACTATTGCAGAGAGACCTGCCTAGGGCATAGCCTAGCCGCCTCTACCTACTCTCTAGGCTATTAACCTAAAAAACCCCTTATTACCCCACCTACGACTAACTGCTATTACGTAAGTGCCGCGGCCTTCTACCGCATAGCATATAAGAAAGGATGGACTATTGCTGCAGCTTCCTAATTACAACTATATAAGCTTAACAAAGAACAGGACCACGTCCTCTATAGTAATAGGATAGATATAGTCAACCTTCTAGAAGATAACGCCCCTGCGGAACTCTACAGACTTTCACCTTTAGACTTTAAGAAGTTTATAAAGCTTAAAAAAGGACTTACTAATAAGGAACTCCGTAAACTCCTCCCTAAGAGGTACCACGACTTTATTGATATATGCTTATAAAAGGGCGTAGATATACTCCCCCTATATTAACCCAATAACCATGCTATTAACATTAAATAAGGGAAAATGCTACCTTATAAGAGACCCTATTTAATATTAAAAGATGAACTCCTAGCTGTTAAAAAGTATATTAATGAGTACCTTAACAAAGGGTTTATTCGTCCTAGTATGTTACTAGCAGCCGCCCCTATCCTTCTCGCTAAAAAGCCAGGAGGAGGTATCCAATTCTGCGTTAACTATAGAGGACTTAACGCTATTACGATTAAGAACTGGTACCTAATACCGCTTATACGTGAGACCCTTAAGCGGCTTAGTTAAGCCAAAATCTATACTAAGCTTGATATTATTGCCGCCTTTAACCACCTCTGAATATGGGAAGGTGACGAATGGAAAACCGCATTCGCATTACACTTCGGCCAATTTGAATATACCATTATGCCCTTTAGTATATGCAATGGCCCAGGCGCCTTCTAAAGCTATATTAATAACGCCTTATAGGACTACCTTAACGACTTCTACTCTGCATACCTGGATAATATACTTATTTATAGCGATAACCCTTCTAAGCATATCGAACACGTTTGAAAGGTCTTATAGCGCCTTAGGGACGTAGGACTTTATATTAATTTAAAGAAGTGCGAATTCTTAGTTATAGAAGTAAAATACCTTAGACTAATTGTTACCACTAAGGGTGTCCGCATGGACCCTAAGAAGGTACGTATAATTACTAAATAGCAAGCCCCTAACTGCATTAAAGATGTATAAGCCTTTCTTGGTTTCGCCAACTTCTATCAGAAATTTATATACAACTTCTTAGGCGTAGTAGCACTACTTATAGCAATAATGCGAACGAAGGGCCTTTCTGTAAAAGGAAGAAAAACGCACCTATGCTTTACCTAGACGCCTAAATACAAAAAGGCGTTCTAAGACCTTAAAAATGCCTTTACTAAAGCACCTATTCTAGCTTACTTTATACTAGGACAACAACTCTATCTTAAAACCAACTCCTCAGACCACGTTAACGCAGGCGTCCTCTCCTAGATGGGTGATAATGGTCTTCTCTACCTAGTCGCATTCTACTCGTCTAAGCTTACACTATAAGAGTGTAACTATAAGATCTATAATAAGGAACTCCTTGCGATTGTATAAGCGTTTAAAGAATTCCGCCTGGAACTCTCCTTAGTAGAACCTAACTAACTAACTAAAGTCCTTACGGATCATCGCAACCTTAAGTACTTTATAACTATGAAGCAGCTAAACTGACGCTAAGCACGTTAGAATAAGTTCCTCTCTAGTTTTAACTTTAAAATTGTATACAGGCTAGGAGTATAAGGTACTAAGCCTAATAGCCTAATACGCCGCTCGCAAGACCTTCCTTAGTCTAAAGATGACCCCTATAATTAGTTCCAACAACAGACAATCCTAAAAGTACGGAATTTGGCCCTAGGTATGCTACCTATAACAGAGCCAACTGTACCTTAGCTTTATACTATAGAACTAGAGTTACTTTCTAAAATTAATAAGCTTATCACCACGGTATATAACACCTCTGTTGACCTATTACTGCACCAACTTATTACCGCAAAGACTGCTGGCGCCTGTACGCTGCCTACTAACCTCCGAAGCTTAGGCTAGATTAATATAGCAGCCTTAGAAGTAAAAGAGAACAGGCTCTATTATAGAGGCCGCCTATTTATCCCTAACTTAGAAAATCTACAACGGCAACTAATCTAAATGGCCTACGACCTCTGATTAAGCGGCCACTTAAGTAGAGGAGGAACCTACAAGCTTTTTAGCCAATACTACTTCTAGCCTAAAATGATAGACTTAGTTGAACGCTTTATAGGCGCCTACTAGGGTTATAAGCGCGCTAAGGCCTTTAATATAAAGTACCAAGGACTACTGCACCCTTTACCAGTACCTATACGACGATGGGCAGATATCACTATAGATTTCGTTATTAACCTACTACCCTATAAACGACACGGCCGTACCTATAAGAACATCCTTATAATAATATACCGACTTATAAAAGAGCGCCACTACGTCCCAACCAAAGGCGTAACTGTTAGTGATGTCACTAACGCCTTCCTCCGCGAAGTCTACCGATTATATGGGTTACCTAACTCAATTACGTCCAACCAAGGCACGCAGTTTGGCTCTAATATATGGAGACGAATCTGCCAACGCCTTAGCATCTCCGTTAAAATGTCTACATCCTTCCACTATAAAACTGCTGGGCAACCGGAAAACGCTAATGCTAGCATAAAAGCGTACCTATGATAGGTAGTCGCCTATAGTTAAGATAACTGGGTAGATCACCTTCTACTAGGTGAATTTGCAGCGAATAACCACGTCTTAACCACTATAGGACTTACCCCGTTCTTCGCAAACAAGGGTTATCACCCCCAATCTAGTATAGAGCTACCAGAACCTATTAATAAAGAACTACTATATGGAAAACGCCTTAAGATGCTACTTGCTGACCAGCATGCAGACCGCATGAAAAATCTACTTAACTACTGCAAGGGAGAAATGGCCTGGGCTTAAGCAAAGCAGGCCTACTTCGCCGACCGTTATAGAACGCCACCACCGGAGATGCGTGTGGGCGACTAGGTATGGCTAGATGCACATAATATCTCTACGCAGAGGCCTATAAAGTCACTCGATTATAAGAACCTCAGCCCCTATCCAATTAAATAAGTTATTGATAGGGGAGCCGCATATAAGCTAGAGCTCCCGCCTGCCCTAGCCACCTGTGGGATATGGCCTATATTTTACCTATAGCTACTACACCTTTATTAGCCTAACCCCTTACTAGGACAAATATAGCCTAAACCCCTACTAGTACTAATTCAAGACAAGAATGAAGACGAGAACCACAAGGAGTAGACCATTAAACGAATTATTAACTCTAAATACTTTAGCAAAGGCAGAGGACGGTAGCTCCACTATAGAGCTATCTACACAGGATTCGATATAGATTAGCCAGAATGGCAACCATAGAAAGACTTTAAAAATGCAAAGGATCTAATTAGCGACTTTCACCACATAAACCCACAGAAACCGGGCCTAAGCAGAGATTTTATGCCTAACCCTCTATAGGAGCCCTTATAGAGTTAAATCTTTGTACATTGCCACGTAAGGGCAAATTGCTGTTAGATTGCCGTCAGATTGCCGCAGATTGCCATTATATAATGGCAAAGTGCGATCACGTGACCGGAATATTGTTGAGATGTCCAGGAACTTCGACCGGCGGTTAAAGTTGTCTAATTGGTCGGATTCTTAGGTGCCAAGCCTTGTTACATAACGTTATTTGCAAACCTTTAGCGATACCCCCTTTTTTCTTCTTCTCTATACCTTAAATGTCCCTTTTATATGTACATAGTAACCACAGCGTCGCCGGAGCTCCGCCTCTATAAGAGGGGGGGTAGTGTCACGGAACCCCACCGCAGGGGCCTCCATAGGAGAGCCCCGTACTCTCGCGTACACCTCGCGTACAGCTTACGTCAGCTACGCGCAGGTATATCACCTCCTTACGCCCTCGACCCTTACGATCGATCGCGCAACGTCTTGTAGACTCCTTGAATACATACGTTCAGCTGCCACTGTTCCGCGCCCCGTGACATAAGGTATAGGTATTAATAAAGAACTAAAAGACCTAGAGGCCAAGCTATAAGCTAGACCACTAAATAGCTAGCCCCTATAAGATCCCTAAGAAGGTAGGGCACTCTTTTAAGGTTAAGCTACTAGAGTTAATAAAGATCTACCCTATCTTCTCTTTAGATAAACTGCAGAAGGCTACAGACAGCCTACTACCTAAATAGTATAACGACTCTCTACCGCTAATTTAGATTACAGAGGACGAAGAATAGGAAGTTAAAGAGATTTTAGTAGTTAAGAAGGACTATAGTACCTTAAAATACTATATAAGCTAAGTAGGTCATAATAAAGATCTAAAGTAGTACCCCGCATCCGACTTTAAGTACTCCCCCTATAAGCTATGAGATTTTTACTTAGCCTACCCAGACCTTCTTAGACCACCACGCAAATTAGACAGCTAGATTAAATACTAGGAGAAGGGGTTAGATAACTATAATAATTTAAATAATAATAAAGAACTTGGACAAAGCCTAAGGGCAGGCTTTTTTAGAAGGGGGGGGGGGTGATATAATGGTGCTAGAGCGCGTTACCTACTACTTTACCGTTTCTTAGGCAATCTGCAGCAATCTACGGCAATCTGCTAAATTCTGCCAAATTCTGCCAAGTTGCTATTGGCTCGCTTAATACTAGCGCCTTAACGACCCTTTATATCTTGCTAGTCTCTACCAGCCTTCTTCTTCTCCTTAGCTTAGTATTTTTGTATAGTGTTAGCGACTTAGTCAATCGAGGCACGAGCACAGTAAGAAGGACACGCAAGCCTATACGATTGGATTGTCTATAAACAAGGATCTAAAGCTAAAGAAAGGAAACAAGAAGAACGAAAACACCGCTTAAAGTTATATACAATCTTTTAGTTACGTAATAGCAACTTGCCATAACTTGCTATTATATAATAGCAGTTTGCGGCAATCTAACGGCAATTTGCCAGTGCTGTAACATTACCCCCCCTTCTAAAAAAGCCTGCCCTTAGGCTTTATATATCTATATTACCCCTATAGAGTATTCTTGTCCTTATATTCTATAGGCAACCTATTATCCTTACTATACTAGCATTCTATCCATTTATTTAAGTACTTTGGCAGTCTAGGTTTGTTAGGGTAATGGCTATAGAACTCTTATAACTTATGGGGACTGCCTATAAAATTCTATATAGGGTACTAAGTAGGGTCTAGATTATATCCTTTCCAACTTATACAGTACTTCAATATTCCCCTTATAAGTTTGCAGGCCAGTATTTCTTTAATTTCCTATTTATTATTGCTATTAACTTAAATTGGCAGGGGCGGTTTATTCTTTTATTTAGGTAATAGGTTATTTATAGCTTTTTATAGCTTATCTAGTAAGAATTTAGGGTGGACCTTAATTAAATCTAGGAGCTTTACTTTATATAAGTTACCTCTTTTCTTAAGAACCTTATATAGTCCTACCATCTAATAGTCTAGCTTATAGCTAGGCCGCTCTGTCCTTTAATTCTTTATTATAACCTAGACCTTATTACCTACGGTAAAGTTAGGCTTACGCCTATACTTATTTACCTACTATTTTATTAATTTCTGGGCCTTTTTAGGTTTATATAGGCTACTTTCTAGGCTTCTTCTAAGCGTTTAGCATACTACTAGGCTTCCTTATGGGATAGTTTCTTATATATGGTCTGGGGTCCTTCTGGTCTTTCCTAGTTAAAACTTATATAGGATAAGTACCCTATTTCTAGCTGGATAGGTGCAAATCCTATAAAGTTATAGGGTAGGGTAGCCTGGGCGTAGTCTATTAGTAATAGCAGTTTGGCCCAATTGTCCTAAAAGTAGTTAATAAAGGGTTGGAGTCTCTAGTCTAAATATTAGTTTACAATTTCCGTCTAGCCGTCTATTTAGGGGTGGTATACTATAGAAAGCTTTAGCCTAATACCTAGGATCTAGGTAAACTTATTCCAGAAAGCGGATATAAACTATAGGCTATAGTTAGATATAATAGTATCTGGTAGTCTATAGATTTAATAGACATAGTAGATATATAGTTAGGCCGCCTCTTTTACATTAATATTTTTATAACAAGGGATTAAAAACGGGCGCTTGCTAAAGCAGTTAACTATAACTATAGCCATATTATATCTATTACGGTCTATAGGTAGCTTATAGAAATCTATAGAGATATACTGCTAGAGGCGCTCTGGTATTAAGAGTAGTTTTAATAGTCCTAAGGTCTTATCTTATAGAATTATAGACCTATAACAGTTGTTATAGTTCTGTATATAGCGGTTAATATCTATAACCATTCTAGGCCAGTAACAATGGTTGCCAATAATCTTATAGGTCTTATTTTTTTAGGGTAGACTGTAGAGATCTAAGTATACGCTTTAGCAATAAGCTAAGTCTATAAGTTTTATTCTTTTGCTACTACTAGCTATACCTAGTATTTAAGCAATCCGTTTTTAAGGGACTATAGGCTGTTAATATTCTTTATCTTCTTACAGTACTCCTATAGAGAGGGGGCTATACAGTTTGCCTATAGTAGTTTGTTAATAAGGTCAAGTTCTATAAAGTTAATAGGATATATCTTAGTATCTAAAGAGTCTGTATTTAGTTCTGCCCGTATCTAGGGGTTAAGATACTTTAGTTATAGTAGTGTCTAAGTTTATAATAAGATCTTTATAGCTGTCTGGTTATCTATATCCTATTTACGCCTTATAAGAGCGTCCGCATAGTTAGTAACGCCTGGCCTATATATAATTTAAAAGTGGAACTAAGATAGGGTATCCGCTAGCATACCTACTAGGCCGTAAGGGCTTTAGTTATTATAAAGTATTTTAAGGCCTTATAGTCTAAAACTACCCAAATAGGTTTAGGGGTCCCTTCTAGCTATACACGCCAGTGCTAAAGGCTAGAAATAATAGCCAGCATCTCCTTGTTATAGACATAGTAGTTTAGCTTAATGTCTATTATAGTCTTTAAATAGTATATAATAGGGTGCTATTCACTATCTGGCTATTTCTAGGAATATATGGCAGCTATTATACCATTTAAAGCATCTATTTCTAATATTAAGGGCCATTCTAGGTGGAAATAGGCTAGTAGTAGAGTAAAGACTAGCCGCTTTTTAAGTTTGTTAAAGGCCTTTTTATATATAGCATTAAAATGGAAAGGTTGGTTCTTTTTAGTAAGGCAGTTAAGGGGCTAAGTAGTCTTACTATAGTCTTTAATAAAGCGTTAGTAGAAGTTATAAAAACCTAGGAATAACTATACCCCCTTTATAGTCCTTGGGGGTTCCTACTAACTAATTACAGCCGTTTTTTCTAGGTCTGCCTTAATTCTATTTATACTAATAATAAACCCTAGGTACTTAGTGCGCTTAACACTAAATTCTAACTTCCTAATATTGGCCTAGAGACTCACTTCGCGGAGCCGTTATAGGACTTTATGGATATGCTCCTTATATTCTAGTTTATCCTTAAAGTAAATTATAATATTGTCTAGGTAGACTATGCAGAAGTTATTAAGGTAGTTAAAGAGTACATTATTTATATAACGCTAGTATGTAGCTGGTCCATTAGTTAGTCTAAAAGGTAGTACTTTATACTTATATAATCCATAGCGGGTCTAAAATATAGTAAGATCCTTAGATTTAGGGTTTATTCTAATCTAGTAAAAGGCCTAGCGAATATTAAGCTTTATAAAGATCTTAGCCTTACTTATATAGGCTAGGGTTTCTTTAAGTAAGGGTAGTAGATATTAGTCTTTATGGGTTATATAGTTTAGTTTATAGAAGTTAATATAGAAATAAAGTCCGCTGTTAGGCTTTTTTGTAAAGAGAATACGCAAGGTAAAGGGGACTTAGCTAGGTTTAATAAAGCCCTTATTAAGGTTATTAATAAGGTACTACTTAGTAGCTTATAGCTTATTAGTAGATTACTAGTATAGGGGGCTATAGCTAAGGGTGTTTTTTTTATCTGACTTAATCTTAATCTTGTAGTTATATAGTTAGTAAGGTAGGAGCATATTAGATACTGCCTTAGAGAATATATCCTTAAATTCCTAGTATTAGTAGGGTAGTTTCTATTCTACTAGCTCCTTATCTATAAGCTTACTTTCCCTACTAAGCTAGTTATAGGTTAGGGCCTCCTTATCTTTAATTATCTAGTTAATTTTATATAAGCTAGTTATAAAGGTAATAGTATTAGGCTATTTTAAGTTCTAGTAGAACCCTATAGCGCTAATACAGTAGATATTAGCTAGTGGGAGGTTTATAAGTTTCTTTATAGACGTTCTATAGACCGTATTTTATAGTTAAGGGTTTACGACCCTTCTTAGCTCCTATTCCATTTTATATAGGTTATCTTTCTAGTCTATTTATTTAGTACAATATCTAATATTCCTTACTATCCTTTATAGCTATATAGGGCCTAATCTAATTAGCTTATTTCTAGTTTCCTAGGTCTCTAATACTAGTGGCGCAGCGTTAGTAGTCTAGGGGCGGCGTAGTATATAGACCTGTTATAGATTAAGCTGTATATCTTTCTTAAAGGCCTAGTCTCTATATATAGCATTAGCCTAGTAAATAGTGTCTATCTGTAGCTATATAAGGTTTTCTATTATAATACTGATTTCCTTTATAAAAGAAGGTATTAGGGGTAGGGTTTTAGGCCAGATAAGCTATCTACTCCATATATTAAGCTGTAAGCCTAAATAGGCTAGCCATTTTCTTCTTAAGATTATATTATAGCTTCCTAGGTCTATAATAAGAAAGGGGATATTATACTGCCTTTATCTATCTATATAGAGGTAAATCCGTAAGATAGTTATAATGGGTGGTTCTATCTATCTGTTATACCTATAAATAAGAATTAGTTTAGGCAGTTTCTTAAAAGGTATATTTAAAAAGTTAGCCAGCTTTATAGTATACTATATATCTATTAAGGTAAAGGTATTTGCTCTAAAGTTAGCCAAAGCAGAGGTTAAAATTTAATATTTATTATAAAATAAAGTATAAGGAATAGTGTAGCTTCTTCTACCAACTAGCCAACCTAGATTAATATATAATATGTTAATTCCTTTTAACCCTAGAGGGGAGTCTTACTCTAGGGTTTCTCTTTTTCTAACTCTATACTATGTCACAGTGCTATAATGCAAGTAAGCTAAATAACTACATTGTGATATAAAGAGGAGAAGGAAGTGAAAGGGGGTATTGTATATAAATAGTAGGGGCAGCCGCCAAGGCGCTAGTGGTGGGCCAGCTAACAGTAGGAAACAGTAGGAAACAGTATAAGACAGTATAAGACAGTATGCATTAAGATAGTGCCGTGACAGTACTCCCCTCCCCAGAAGGTTTGGTCCCTAAACCAAATAGGTAACTTATTTTTGCTACAAAGATATTACTTCCACTTACCGCCCTTAACTAAGCTAATAGCGATTTTTTATACCGGGCATGGAAAATCTTAATTGGTTAGCTTAATGAATAAAGTCGGTAAAACTCCACACCGCCACCACATGGCACTTCTTAGCAAAAAACTGGCTAATTAGACAACTTTGACCGGCGGTTAAGGTTTTATAAGATCTTAACCACTATAAATTACCTTTATGATCGGCCATGGCCTTAGTGTGGCTCTCTCTTATCTTATACCCAGTCTAGGGGTCCTGGCTTCTTAGGGTATTGTTTATGGAACTTTAGTAGTGCGCACTTACACCCTTTTAGGGATTTCTCGGGTTCCCAGGTTTTCTTATTGTAATATTTCCATTTAATATAATATGTTAAGCCATGCTCGTCCATTTGTTTATTATGTACATTAAGAATCTTTTTAAATTCCCACTTATTTATAATATTGCTGTTGTTATCCCTTTTAGCTATCCTACCTATAACATTATAACGTTCCTCTTTATTAATGCGTGCTTAACTAAAGATCTCTTTAGGGAACCAAAGGCGGACTTTTAAAGTATGGAAAGACTTATTAACATGGATGTGGTCCAGGAGGTTAACTATAACTACTCCTCTATAGGCAGCTAGGACAGGCTAGGGTCTGTCCTAGTTATTATCCTACTTCCTCTTAGGCTAGTTAGTCTTTATGTTTTTAAGGCTAACTATAACCATATTATCCTTTTTAAATATTATACCTTTGTCTTGTTTTATATTAGTGTTATCTTTATATTATTACTAGGAGATACAAGCTAGGGCTTTAAGCTGGGTTAAAATACGCTTAAAGCGGTTGGCAATAGTATTAGCTTATAGGTACTCCTTCTTTATATATACAGATAGGGCTAACAGCTAGGGGCCTGCTGGTTTAACGCCCAGATGTAGGTTATAGCTATAGTTAATAAAGAATGGTGAGATTCCCATAGTTTTATTAACCTAGTTATTTATGGTAACTTGGTAAGGGGGAGCTAATCTACCCAGTTGTTTTAGATAAAGCTCATAAAGGCGCGTAGGTACTTGTTTATTACTGTATTAATAATCTCAATTTGGCCATTTGTTTTAGGGTGCCATACGGAGCTAGGGCTTAGGGTTACTTTTAGGTATTGGTTTAGGCGACACCAAAAGTTAAAAATAAATAAAGAGCCTCTATTAGAAACAATGGTATTTAGAGCGCTGTGTAACTTATAGATAGTATAGATAAATGCTTTAATAAGCTCCTTAGTGTCTAGGCTAGTAATAGAAATAAAGTGTCTTATCTTTATTAGGTAGTTAATAATAATAAAGATATATCTGTATGTTTTTCCGTTTTAAAGGCACTTAGGTAGATTAATAACGTGGTTAATGGAAATATTGGTCTATGGGCGGACTAGTAGTTCTAGTGGTTTTAGGAAGCCGGGCGGTGCTAAATATAGGGTCTTTATCTAGAAGTAGAAAGCGCAGTCTTTTATAAAGGTAGCTGTAAACTATAAAATACCTAGCCACTAATATATTTAATTAAGGAGGTTTAGTGTTTTAACTTGGCCTAGGTAGCCTGTGGGGCCTAAACTATATATGCGGTGTATAACTTCTAGTTGGAGTTTAGGTGAATTGGGGACAAATACTTAATTCCTATAGTAGATTAGGCCGTTAATAATTAAATATTTGGATTTGTTATAGTAGAGCAGCTTCCTAATCTGCTTGGGCTAATGGTGTACTTTACGGTTTTCCCGTTTATATAGCGCAGCTAACATATTCCTAGCGAGTTTATTCTCTTTATAGGCATTCTTAATAAGCTCCTTAAGGGTTTTTTTTAGGCTCTGGGTTTATTACTATAACGAAGTCTTTAATGCTCTAGTCTTGGGATTCGCTTAGTAGTTCTTCTAGGATAGTAGGATTGACTTTCTTTGGTGGTAAGATAATGCGGTCTTGGTGTCATAGATATTTATTATTAGCATTAGCAGGTGCAATGCCTAGGAGGCGGCTAAGAGCGTCTAGGATTGTGGCTTTAGTGCTGGGCCTATAGGTAATAACAAAGTTAAATTAGGAAAGGAACTTAGCCCAGCAGACTTAGTACTGGTTTAGTTATTTTATTATTATAAAGGTCTGGAGGTTTTTATAGTCTGTGATAATTTTAAACAGCTGCTTAGTTTCTTATAGTTTAGGATACTATTCTTCTAGTGCCTTAATATTTGCCAGGAGCTCCTTGTTATATATTTTATAGTTATATTTAGGGGCTGAGTGCTTAGTAGAGAAGAATATAACTGGCTTAAGCTTATTACTTTTGTTGGCTTAGTAGAGCACTCCACCTAAAGCCTAGTTTAAGGCGTCTGTCTCTACCATAGTCTCCTTCGTGTAGTTATAATATGCTAGGACCGGTGCTGTAGTGAACGCTGTTTTTAGGGTCTAGAATGCCTGTGCTTGATTAGGGCCCTATAACTAGCTAATGCTCTTTTTTAGTAGCCTAGTTATAGGCTTAACTACCTTGGAATAGCCTTAAATAAATTATTAGTAGAAGTTCGCGAAGCTAAGAAATTGCTATAGTTCCTTAGCTAATATTAGGCCCTTTTATTCCTATAGGGCCTGCACCTTTTTAGGGTCTATAGTTATGCCATTAGTTAAGATAATTAAGCCAAGGTATTTTATTTTGGTAGCATAAAACTTAGACTTATTAATATTGATCTGGAGTCTAGCATTACTAAGTCTCTAGATAATTTTATTTACGTGTTTTATATATTTGGCGCGTGTTTTTGAGAAGACAAGGACATTATTAAGATACACGGTGCAGTAGTTGTTGAGGGCGTTATATAAAATATGGTTAATATAGTTCTGGAATATAGCGGGCGTGTTATAGAGACTAAATAGTATAACTAATATCTTATAGAGTCCAAACTGGGTAATAAATGCTGTAAGCCACTTATAGCCTTCTATAATCTAGATTTAGTTAAACGCAGCAATTATATTAAGCTTGGTAAAGTACTTAGCACTATAGAGTGCGTTAAGTGTCTTACGGATTAGTGGCAATAGGTACCGGTTCTTAATAGTAACTATATTTAGGCCTTAGTAGTTGTGGTAGATTTATATACTGCTGCTAGGCTTTGCAGTAAAGAGGAGTGGTATAGTAGCTAGTAAGGTTAATTTGCGGATAAAACCCTTATCTAGCATTTTATTAATCTATTTCTTTATACAGCTAAGTTTAGTAGTTAAGAGTGGTCTATTTTTATAATATAGGGCCTAGTTTCTGGGGATAATCTTAATTTTATGGTCCTATGGTTAGTAAGGGGGTAGCTTATCTACGTTCTTAGGGAGGAAATGCTTAATATATTTACGGAACTCCTTTGGTAGGCGTTGTAAAATGTCTTTATAGGTCAGTCCTGGTTTGCCTTTTAGGAATTTTTTAACATTAGTGTTGACTATCTTCTGGCGTAGAAACTTAGCCTTGGTTTTTAGGTTTATCTTAAGGAATTTATAAAAATAAGGGGGTAGCGCTTTATAGGCTTCCTCTATTATATAGTTGCCTTCTACCAGTTAGCGGAAAGACTTTTCTAATAGGTTTAGTACTTCTATTAGGCCTATGGGCAGCTCTTTAAGCAGCTATTAGTGCTCTTCTTATTTTTCTATTTTTACTAGCTCCGCTATATAGATCCTTATTACCTTTATACCTTTTTATTTACAGAACTGGGTAAAATTAACGGTATAAGTGCATCTAATGTTGTTTAGGTTGGGGCGTGTCTGGTTTTCCAGTGCTACAGCTGGGCTGGCGCGGCTTAGTTGGCCTAGGGGGACGGAAATGAGGCGGCAGCCCTGTATGGTACGCGCAAGAGACGGGTGTGAGGTTAGGCGTTATAGGGGGGAGGTCTTAATTGCTCTAGTTTTAGTCTTGGCTATAACGCCTTTAGCTATTATATATACGGTTGTATATACATATAGTAATTAACTTAGAGTTAGGTGTCTTATTGGCTGGCCTAGGTTAAGCGGGTATATATGGGGGACTTATAGTTCTAGTAGTGTTTATTTTCTTAGGGGTGGGGCAGTAGTCCAGTCTTCTAGAATCTCTACTTTATTTACTACGTATATTGGCTTACTGGTATTAGGTACCTCTTCTACTATTAGCTAACGGTATCTAAGCGTTGGCTGTGCAATGCGTCCGTATGGTGCTACTTGGTTATAGTTAGGAATATGCCATAGGAGACAGTTATAGGCATAGTAGTTGGAGTTAAACTTAAGCTCTAGGGCGGGGAAGTCTAGCCTTAGGTTATGCTTTTTAAGCTAGGGCATTCTAAGAATTACTGGTATAGAGGGTAATAATTTTATAATATAGAAGAGCATAGATTCTATATAGTGGCCGATTGTTATTTTTACTGTAAAGTAGTGGGTAATAAAGCTGGATAGAAGTCTATTAGTAAGGCGGAGTGGTTTTAGGACTAGGAGTCTTTTTATTATAATATTATGCTTTTTTATAAGCAAGTCTTCGTCTGCAAACGCTAGTGCTATACTACTACTGTTAATAAGGCTTACTGTTTTAATAAAAACTTATAGGAGTAGGTTGCGTAGTAAGGAGAGGCAGGTCTAAATAAGGATGGCATTTCTATCACTATTTGCTGTTCTAAGGTTAAATAGCAGCTGGCTTAGAACAAGATCTAACTAATTTAGTAGTATAAATCTAATCCTTTTATCCTCCTCCCTGTATAGTTCTAACCCTTAGAGGCGACTTAGTCTAAGGGTTGGTCTTTTAATAACTAAATTATAGGGCTTGGCTGGTAACTATAGTCTTAGCTAGTATGTCCTAACGTATTAGTTTCTAAGGGTGAATATATGCTAGGGGGTACTTCACTAAGGACATAGCTGGTCTTATAGTTAGTAGCGGCACAAAGTACTTGTCTGTAGTTTGTGTACAGGACCATTAGCTAGGGCTATATTAGGGAAGGGAATTATAGGGGTGGGTTTCTGTGTCTGAACCCACGTCCCCATCTACGGTTACTGTCTTAATTTCCATCCCCTCTACTAAAGAATCTGCCGCGGCTTAAAGGGGGTTAGTGTGGTGGCATTAGAAGGGGATTTAGGTTCCTCTTAGGGTCATAAGCATATTTTTAGTGGCTAGGTTAACTACACGCTATATAAAGTCTGTTATCCATACAGTGTCTTTAGATGTTATTAGGGAGGCCACTACTACTACTGCTAAATTTAACGGTGTTAAGGTCTATTGGGTTATTCTATAGTGCCAGTATTAAGGTATTATTATTAGGTGGTGTAGGTTAATAGCCGCTAGCGGTACTTAGCTTGGCGGTATTAGGCTTAGTATAGTAGGCGTGGTTTTATAGGTTGTGAGCGAATATATCTATCTACTTACTCTAGCCTTTATAGTCAGCATCGCCAATCTTATAGCTAAGGGTAAGGGCTAGGTCCTTTATTTTAGAGGAAATATTCTTCTTAAGTAGATCCACTTTTTATTCCTTAGTCTTATTTGCTTTAATTATTAACTTATTAAGCTCTGCTTTCTAGGACTAGTAGTTGCGCTTGCCTTAGATTAAGGTATCTAACTTGTTTTTTGCTGCTTAGGTTATATTAATGGTTTTATAGTACTTCCTTCCATACACAAGCATAGACTCTCAGTCAGAGAAGGTCCATTTACTTAAGTTGTTTGGGTATATATGTAGTATATTAAGGCCGTGTTTAATATAGTTATAGGCCTTATCTATTAGCGTGTCTAATATATAGAGGACTTCGTCCATTGGGGTCTTAAAGCACTTTATATCCCTCTAGAAAATGCCTTGGATCTTTATTTCCTATATCTTAAATTTTTCTTATTTTTTAATTGGTGATCCCTTGTTATTAAATAGGGTTAGATCTTTTGCTTTACGCTTTTTTCTATAGGGCTTGGTTAGAAGAGGGGAGTTAGTAGCTATATTCTTATTAGCAATGGTCTGGGTAAGTATAATAATCTAAGAGCTTAGACTTTGTATGGTCTTAGTGTATACAAGGGCTTGCTATTTATATTGTTGTATATATGGTTTAAGCGTTTTAAGGGAGTTAATTCTGTGCTGAGCTTTTTTAAGTTGGGACTTTATAGTTCAGCCTTTGTTATAGACGGCTTAGAGGCCGTTATTAACGCTAGTTAAAAAGGTTATATATATAGAGGTGCTGGAAGGTTCCTGCTATATTAAGGTCCTTAGGGTACTCTAGACCACTCCTAATTGCCTAGGTAATGTAGGTGTGGGAGGTATTAAAGAGGCAGGCGAGCGCTTCGCGTGGGTTTGTTAATAGGGTATTATCCATATTATAGTTGCCTATTTTAAGGGATCTGGGTAAGGCAATTAAAATCTATAAGGCTTGCTGTAATGCTAAGGTTGTTTAGGACTATACTAAGGTTGTCTAGGACTGTGGTACGGTGTTGTTGGTTGCGCTAGGTCACGATTATACTGGGAAAACGGAGATAATGTACTAGGAAGAAAAAGAAAATAGAGGTTGCGATAGGGCGTAATTGGAGATACCACAAACTGTCACAGTGCTGTAATGTAAGTAGGCTAAATAACTACATTATGGTATGAAGAGGAGAAGGAAGTGAAAGGGGGTATCGTATATAAATAGTAGGGGCAGCCGCCAAGGCGCTAGTGGTGGGCCAGCCAACAGTAGGAAACAGTACGAGATAGTACGAGACAGTATGCGTCAAGACAGTGCTGTGATATACTATTCTCCTAAATTAATAGGACCTTATTTATCTTTATTACTATTAGGCAGTCTTTTATAAAGTGGTCTTTCTAGCTATATAAAAAGCAGGCTTCTTAATTACTAAGGGCCTATATATAGGGGTTGCTATATATAGGTTAAGTGTTTGCCGGACCTATAGCGGGGCTAGCTATATAGCTAGCCACTAGGTTAACAGTAGGTGGTATAGTTAGTGCTATAGGGGTTGCAGATCTTACTAGGGCGCTATAGCCTATTTTTATAGTACTTATATTCTAGTTAGCAGAGCTTCTAGTCTTATACTACTTAGTATATACCTTAATTTAGCGGAGGCCCTAGTTAATAGCTAGGCACTAGTCTATAAGTTCCTTTAGCGTCTATATAGTAGTATAAACTAGTAGTATGGTATACTATAGGTCTAGGGTAAGCTTATTAAAGAGGTCTAGCATTAAATCTTTTTAGGGGATTTAAGCCTATCTAGCTAGGTATAGAAAGCGGGTCTAGAAAACTAAAAAGGTCTCTATTATTTTTATATTAAGGGCTTTATAGTTAAGGTGGGCATTCTATATCTTAAAGGGGTCCTTATAAATAGAAGATAGGTAGTTAATTATCTTTTTTTTAAAGAGGAAGGGGTCTGCTAAGTCCTGGGCATATTACGGACATAGATACGTCTATATATCCCCGCTAGTACGGCTAAAGATATAGGCTATTTTAGCTTAGGTAGTAGGGAAGTAGTCTATATTAACTTTAAGCTTATCTTATAGTTAAAGTTTCTAATTATTAAATATAGGGTTAGTTCTATCTATAAGTAATAGGGGGTTTATAACCTTTATGGACCATAACAATACTAATACTATATATTAGGCTAGGCCCTTAAGGACTATAGCAAGTCTTTAGGTGTCTAATAACTCCTTACTAGGTATAGGGGTGTCTCTAGTTTTAAGCAGCTCTTAAAGCTGTTTAATTTTAGTATTAGCTACTATAAGCTCTTCCTAGGGGGTTAAGACGGCAACTATTTCACTATTAGAGGCATTTATAGGTCCTATAGTAGCTTTGCCAGCTACTATATTTTTTGGTATAGTAGTAGGGGTATTAGGTAATTTCTAGTGTTTATTTATTTCCTAGGGGTTCTAGTTTATACGTATCCTATTCTTAGGTTTCGCGTTCTATTTATGTTCTTTTAGTTCTTAGGGTCTATCCTATCCTTATGGTCTTGGTAATATCCTTAGGGTCCTATTCTATATCCTTGTCCTATTTATGGCCTTATAGATATATTTAAGTTCCTTCTTAGGAAGAAAGAGTAGTGACGAGCTTTAGATAATATTAGCAACTTAGTTAATTAAGGCACGAGCATAGTAAGAAGGACGCGCAAGCCTATATAATTGGATTGTCTATAAATAAGGATCTAAAGCTAAAGAAAGGAAACAAGAAGAACGGAAACACCGCTTAAAGTTATATACAATCTTCTGGTCACGTAATGGCAACTTGTCGCAACTTGCCATCACGTGACGGCAGTTTGCGGCAATCTGACGGCAATTTGCCAGTGCCGTGACATATAGTAGCAATCTACAAGCTTCGGTTCAGAAGCATTTGTACGAGCCCGTCACAATTATACTAGTTTAGCCTTAGCAAATCCAATGATTATTTTCTTTAGTTACGTATATATTGGTGCAAATTATTTGTTAATGCCTCGCGATGGCCCACATAAATCTAGTAGCCCGTATAAATTTAGTAGCCTATATAAATCTAGTGGCCTGTATAAATCTAATGGCCTATATTATCCACTAACAGCCTATAACTAGACTAGCGCAGGCAGTAACATAGATACCCTAGTGTTTGCCGCTTATGCTAAATATTAAATTATAATATAGTGTATTTTTTCTAAGTGCTATTAGATCGTAATTATACCGCTCCTAACCTTACCTTAGACACAATCTTAATTTAAAGCGGATTATTTTCGGTCTCATCGTTATTAGAGCCTATTTTAGACTTAGTAGTTAATACTAATATTTGGGGGGCGACACTGAACCTCGCTGACCCTGTAGCCTGTGGCGAAGACCAGGCGATAGTCTAGGGCCAGGCCCGTGACAATATCTTGACGTAATCATTCAGAAAGAGGCCTACCGCAAGGCAGATCCCGTCGGGAAGATCCGCCACTAGGAATGAGGATGCCACAGCTTTGGAAAATTATTATATCCGAAGACCATATAACAGGACTTGACTCAATACGGCCTTGGATAGGGGGAGAGAGAGATATGCTACATGGAAGCTTATATGGAAAGCCTCTATGCAGCAATGATGAAGACGCAGCCGAAAAGAAAAAAATCGAGTTGTACAAATGCGAATTTCGTATTACATCAACAATGCCCATGATATTTGTTGAGTATGCTGTAAACCCCTGATACTCAAATTTCCATTTCACAACGCCATGCTTCAGTAGAGGATACTCAGTTGCTTTTCGCTGCCAAAAACCAATCAAGATCTCTCAGTAGAGGAAAATCTCCTCATCTCCAATCCCCAAAAACTCTCATCTTCTGCACCATTCTCTCCAACGACACAGGTAGCTCAAATATCCTTCACGACCCTCGGCAACCTCCACACCATCGCTGCTGCACCTGCCGCCAACGCCCCAAAGATCCACGTCATCGTCACCCAGTACTTCAGCGCCTTCCCCTGGTACCAAGGTCCATGGTTATTGTTGAACGGCGCCCGCGGATCATTCACATCGCCTGGCGAAGCGGCGAAGGCGCCATTGTTAGGCTGAGATTGGATGAAGCCGATGATGCCGTAGAATTGCGAAATAAAAGCTGCGAGGGCGCCGATGGAAAAGGAGAGGATGAGGAGAAGGTTGAGGTAGGGTGTGTAGGAGGGTTTGTTTGAGTCTTGTTGTTGTGGGTGGCGGTGATGGGAGGTGGTATGCGTGTGACTGTGGGTGTGATTGTCGTAGGTTGTAGCAGCGGCGGCTTCGGGTTGTGCTTCTTCTTTGGCTGCTTCTTCTGATGGATCGGCGGGCGCGGATGCAGAAGCTGATCGCGAATTGACCAATGCAAGGACGGTCATGATAAGCGTTAAGACGAACCCGAGAGTCACGAAACTTAGGCTCGTGATGCTGAGATTGCCCGCATAGTGAATCTGCTGACACAGCCTCTGGTCGCCCGTGTTCGACGAATCCGCACTTCCAGTGATGTTTAGCAACTCGCAGCTTGTCTGATTGGATCCGAAGGATCCGTAAGCGCGGAATGTCTTGCAATCTTCGTGGAAGATGGACGCATTGTTGACGTCGCCGTAGATGGTGCAGATCTTAAATGGCGAGCGATATTCAGAGTAAATGGGCGAGCGGAACCCTGGTGGTGAAAGTCCGGGATCATAGAAGTTCCGGCGACTCCAGTCGCGAGACGTGAGGCCAACAATGGCAAAGGAGAAGGCCAGAGTTGCAAAGATGAAGACGGGGAGAGGTGAGATGAGGCTGCCGATGCGAGCCATTTTTGTTGATGCCGTTTGTGAAATTTACGAGGAGTCAATGGCACGAAGGAAGAGGAGGATAAAGACACGAGAAATGGTGAAGTTGGTTGTGAAGAGTTGCCATGTCTTCTCTCGCGCGTCGTAAACTCCAAAAATAATACCAGAAATAACGCGAGGGACGCTGGAACCCCCTAAAGCCACCTCATGCCGCTTTTGAGCGGAATTTTCCAGCTCGACAATCCCAGCTGAAAGTCTGAATGCATGATGCAGGCTAAACCAGAAAACGAGAAAAATAGAATGCAACGGGTCGTCTCCTTAAGCTTTTACTCGTACCTGTGTCGATGAGAAGAGCTCCTGCCAAGCGATAAGAAGACGGAAGCGGTTCATACTTGCTACAATTGAGATGGTCAGATAGGAAAGTCGTCATTCCAATTAGTATATGAGAGATGGCATGACACTGGATGATGCAAATTACCGTAAAAGGAAAAGAGCTTGGGCCTCAGCTGAAAGTTACCCCTGCTGCACGCGGCTGGACTGGCTGGACCCTTTGGGTCACAGACTGGGGGCCACAGACTGGGGGGGGCCACACCTCAGCTTCACCTGTAGCTGCATACGATCGCTCATTCAGCCTGAGTCTCGCCAGTCCCATTCACGTGCTGCTTGGGCAGCATGGCAACGTGCGCCTGCAGCAATAGGGCCTTCCATTCTCTGATTGGAATGCTCGTCTCCTCCGTCGGCGGTATTGTCAAGTCTGGAGCGCACAACAGAAGTCTCTGCGCAGATCTCGACTATATTGTCAATTCTAGCTGGACTCGATCGTAGGACTGAAGTTGTGATACTGCGACACACGCAAGCAATATGGTCGCGTTATCAGAATTCAAGGGCTCGGCCCGCAAAGTCCCTCTACAGACTATGCAGAGGAGAGTCCTTCAAGAGCGAGGAATTACCGTTGACGAGCCTGTCGTAGAGAAGAATCATTTCCAGCTATACTCATTCTACAAGCCAGGTCTGCTCGCTGGCGACTATGCCATTGAAGCTGTTCAGACCATCACTTCTCAAAACCCACCCAACACTGCCCATCCAGACAAAGCGGCCCAAGAGCAGTATCAGGTCTACAACCGCAGGAAGATCTACAACACGGATGGAACCGAGAAGGCTGCGCGTTTGGATCGAACGAAACCTGATCCCAAGGTCTGGCCACAAGATTCATCCCAGAACGATGAATACGCTCCCCAAATCTTTAAAGTCGTAGCACCGCAATTCAGCCTTGATAAGAAGCTGATTGATACCTATTACCCGCCCGATGGACATCAGGACGAGTGCAGAATATTGCCGCACATAGTCTTGAATGACAAGCACTTCCCATGGGAAAGGGCGGCGGATCGGCAGCTTAATGAATTATACGATCCCGATCGTGATCAGAGTGGAGCGATCATCGACGCGAAGGGAGCAGTGATTTCGGATCCTGTCAAAGACAAAAAGAAGATTGTCATGCGAAACTGTTTGCCATGGGTGCGTCGTGCTTGCCACGGAAACTAAAAGTTCAATTGCTGATTTTCTCTAGGTTGCTCTCATGACTTGTGACTACGAGGATCTTCCTCCTCTTGGTTTTAACGGTGAAGATATCAACTATCTTAAACTCCCTAGCACTCTCAACCTTCAGAAACAGCCGAGCAGCGGAGCTTTTCAGATGGAAGTTGGCCAATACCTCAAGATCCCAGACGCGTATCGAGTGGATTACAAAATACCTCTCCAGAAAGCGGGCGATCTCGATGCATGGGACGAAATATTTGCATCAACAGAAAAAATGACTGCAATATTTCCGGCGAAGCAAAGATTTCTCGAACTTTTCCCGGACATCACGAGACTCCGGTACGCTGCCCATGTGCGCAACATTAACACGGCGGATTGCCCAGATGCTGGCATCCAGGAAGTGGGGTATTTTTCAGTGATTCTCGCCAGCCGTCTTGCAAATTACAAGGCTACTGGTGCTGGCTCGACCCCACCGGAGAAGCAGAAGCCGGTCACGCAAATATGCCATCTCATCTCCATTGAAAACTTCGAGCAGACAAAGCAAAACATTCGAGAGGAACTCAACGCGCTCCCGTCCACGGACACCACGGGCAGGAACAAGATTCTCAGTCAGCGGATTGGGCTCGTGTCACTCTTCACGTGGACATACCTGGCCTTGCCACCCAATCCAGTGACGTTCATCGATAGCATCATGAATGTCTTAAAAGGCATCCAGTACCTCCGTCCTGACGAGGAGAAGGTACTAGGCGAAGTGAAGAAAGCTTCAGAAGACCCAAAGAAGAGCCCTGACGATCGAAAAGCCTTGTCGGCTATGCATGATCGCCTGCAGGCTGGTTACACAATCGCTAGATGGCGAGCTGAAACTGGAGAAGAAACCGCTGCATTTCAGCGAGGTCCTTTGGTTCCAGTTGTTACCAAGTGGCCGCCAGTGGCTGACTGGCCAGCTCACTCAAACACGTCCAAGGACTATCAGATCTTGGACACCACTACCGGCATGATGGACTTATCGTACTCATCTGCTTGGCAGCTGGGAAAGACGTTGGCAATTTCTGATACATCCTTCAGCGGCGCTCTGGCGCGGCTGCGTTCGACGATCCAAAAGTGGGCCGCGAGCAAGACCCGAGCTCAAGTCAATGGGATGACGCCTCAAAGGCGACTCCTGGCAAATCTCGCCAACAGTGTGAATGGCGTTGACAAAATTATCGCCGGCCAAGGATCGTCGCCAACCCGTGTCTCAGCGCCCACGGAACGAGAACTTCGTACCTCTTTGGATGATCCTGTCGTCGTCCCGGTGCTCCGTGCCAACATTAGCGCAGCAGTGAAGGAAGCAGGCTCAACCGTCGGCGGTGAGCTCTGGACCGAGTTCAGCCCCTCGGGCGAGAACAACACCGACTTCACCATCGTGCATACGTGGATCTCGGAGAAACTGTCTCTCGCGGATATCCCCGCGCATTTCCTAATCCCGGATCCGAGTTTCTTGCCGGAAGAGTCGATTCGATTTTTCCATATCGATGATAGTTGGATGGACTGTCTGATTGATGGGGCGTTGTCTGTGGCGAATCACTTGGAGCAGGACGGGGATATGGTAAGAGATGCGATCAAGGATACGTATAATGCGTATTTGAAGGATACGAACAGCATGCCACATCCACCGCTGGTGCCGAGGTTTGGGTTTATCTTGCGAAGCCAGATTGTGAGGGTTATGCCTGATATGAGGATTACAGTAAGCGCTTCCCATTGATTGATCCATCGCATTAGTTGCCGTGACTACTGACCTAAAATCAATAGATCAAATGGGGAAAAGACGACGCTAATGGAGAAGCGACGTATTGCCGCTATACTCGTCCAGATGACCATACGATTCTCTGTCTCCTGCACCGCCCACCCGAAGATCTGGATTGGATCCAGCTACAACAGCCAGCTCACCAGCAACGATTCGCCTTCGGTCAGGCGCTTCTACTCGAGCCAGAGATCATCAACGGTCAACCCAGCACCGGCCCAAATGATGTCGAATGGCACACTGAGGTCCGCATGCGTAAGATGTTCACGAGCACTAATATGTCCGAGAAGCCATGGGGACTGAATGCAGGAATTGAGAATGAAACAATGGTCGATAAATGGTGGGACACAAACACTCGCGTCATCGACTTCTCCAAGGTAGCGCCAGATATCAACCGTCGCGTTCGAGAGCTCGTCGGCACAGATACCAGCGATCCCAATAAGCCTAGCTACACCGACTTTGTGCCAAACAGCGCAGAGCTAGCCATGCAATTGAACGATCCTTGCCACTACTTCCAGATCGTCCGGCATAATCCTGATCCCCAGAAAAACCCCCCGAAGATTACACTACGAAACCGTCAGCTCTGGTGCGCTTCTCAGATCGAGATCAAGAACCCAGATAAACCCATCGACACGAATCCTCCCGACACCGCTCCCATCGGCTCAGCACCCGCACCGCCCAAGCCTCCAAAACTCTCCGAAGGCATCCACGTACCAGGTCTGAATCCTGTCGGCGCACCAGCCCGCGCGAACAAAATCATCATGATCAAGAACCCACCGAACCTTTCGTCACCGGCCACAACAACTTTCCATCCCCAGTTCACAACGCTCATTTACCCAGACTACAAGGGCGTTCCCAAAATCTGGCCCCAAGACGGTCCTTTCAGCTTCGACAAGACCAATTACCTGCCCACGCTAAATGACAACCTGTACGACTTGATCTTCTCCATCCGTAAAATCGGCGGGAACACGAATCTCAACTTGCGGGAAATCGTGTTCAATATACCTACCACCGCGGGTGGCAACTCTAGAGTCGAGCCTCTCATCGACGATGCACGCTCCGGTCCCAAAGTGCGTATGCTGTCCAATCAGCGCTTCGTTCCGCTTGTAAACTGGACACCGGACTCGCTGCAAGTGCGTTTGATTCCGCGATCTGCGAAACAGCATCCCGTGATTCAACTGAACGATCGGAGGACGAATGTGCTGAGTTTCAGGCTCGAGGACTGTTATATCCCCAAAGTGCAGATAAAGACGAAGATCAGTATGCATGGGCAGGTGGAGAAGGAACCAGGATTGGGGCTGGTGGATGTGCAGGTTTTCGAGCGGTATGTGTCTGGACCTGTGGAGACGGGCGTGGATGTCACGGCGAGTCCGGTGGGGCACGTGTTTTTAGTGAAGAAAGATACGAGGGATGAGGTGGTGATCAAATAGATAATTCTTAGGATTTTCCGTAGGCTTGCGATGTTCATGTAGGGGCGATGCAGAGACAGACATGACGGTCACCAATAACGAAGATCCATTGCAAAATTTATGACGCGACAAAGATTGCCCAGTCTGAACTCTCCTACACAGCCATGACCCTGGGTAAGGCCATATAAGTGCCCTCCAACCCGTCCACAACATCAGGCTTCCCAGTGCCAGTCACAAGCCTAGCCGGGAACGCTGTCCGCAAATCCCACGGCTTAGGCTTCTTATCATCATCACCAAGCTTAGTCAACACCTCCGGCGGCGGCTTATTCCATCCCAACCAACTCACAAATTCGTTCGCTATCGTCTGAGCGTGCGTGCTATTATCCCTGCCCGCAGCCTCCCACTTCCCCTGGAACTGCTTCCACTGCAGATCCGGATCCTGATTCGCAGTGACGGTATTGGCAAACGTGTCCGGCAAGAACTTCTCCCCCTGACTTTCCGTCTCTGGGAGTTCTGTCGGACCTCCGACTTGCGAGTTCATGAATTGCGTCGCATTCACCGGGGGAATATGACTCGTACTCAGCGTCGGTGGCGGGGCATGCAGCGAAACCGCCATATTCAGCGGTACCATGGATTCATCACCATTCATCACTGCGGCAGTGGCATCGTAGTTCGCTGGGCCCCAGAGCGCTTTGGGGACCTTTTTCACAACGAATTGAGCGTCCCAGCCTTTGGGGATGCGTGAGTCGGGCGGGGCGTTTTTGTCGTATATTTTGATGCGGAGAGGTGACTGAATTGGCTCCGATACCCGCATGGGTGCTGATGTGATTGTGGTGTTTGCGTGCAGAGCATGTTGGTCTGGATCTGGGAGGACGGGGACGTCTTGTGCGCTGTCTGCGGCTAGGTTGTTGGTATCGACGGTAGCGATGCTGGCGCTGGAGATGGCGAAGACGGTCGAGATGCGGAATTGGAAGTCGCCGCCACGGGCTCGCCATACGGCGCCTACACCAGTGTTGGGTGCAGTTGTTCCTTGGCCCTCCGTAGCCTTCTTGGGTGTATCGGGGAACGCGCCATCTTCAAGGGTCAACTTGAGCAGTTGCTCCAAATCATGTGATGTCTTGTCGGTCTCCCTATCATTGTCTTCGGGGGGTCCCGCTTTCTTCAAAATGTCGTAGAACTCTAGGAGCGAGATGGGCGGTGGCGGCGATGGACTGGCACCGAAGGAGACATCAAAGCCAAAGAACCAGAAGTCCACGTGTGCTACGCCACCGAATTCGGGTCCCTCGATATGCAGGTTCGCGCCAATGTCGATGCTGACGTCGAAGGACACGAAGAGGAAGTGCACGTGGCATGACACGCCTACATCGACATACGCGTCGAACATGTAGTACAATGGATGGAAGTAGATGAGCACGTCGAAGCCAGCGTTCAAATGCGCGGAGACGGGTCCGACATGCAGCTGGACAAAGATCATGGCGCCGCCCATCACGACTTTCGGGGTGATTGCAAAATATCTATGACAAAGATTAGCCTTGGAAATAAACCGCGGCACGTAGTGTGATAATAGGCCTACCCTTCGCCTCTGATGGTCATATTATCTCCAATGTTGAATTGAATGCCCAGTCGATCCGGCTTTGGGTAATACGCTGGCACCGCGAACTTTGGATGATATCCGCCAACGCTCTGTGACAATTATAAGCCTAGTTCTGACAGCATCCGGATAGCTTGACTTACAAACACCCATTCACCCGCATATTGACTACGTCCCCACCATGACCCAGCGGCAAAGCCACCAAATAGATGGCATTGAGGCACCAGCAGGAACGACGTCGGAGCTAGCGCCGCCTGAACGAAGAAGTAATCCTCAATGAAGTTCAATTCTGCGTTCATCAGCAGCTCCACATACACAATCGAAGCCTCCCGCGGCGAATCAGGTGGCATTTGCGCAATTACATCCGCAAATATATTGGCAATCACGCCCTTGTCACTGAACTGGAGCATGGCTACTGCGGTGGCGGTGATGATGTCGAAGCACGATACCGAGAAGCCAAAAGCGAACCAGAAGGCATCGTGCTTGACTTGGACCCAAGGATTTGTGCCTCCGCGCATAGCTGTTAGGACGGCCATGGGGCTATTGCCTGCAGTTCCGGCACCCGTGTCGTTAATGAAAGGAAAGTCTGCCAGTTCTTGCACGGATGGCGAACGGACGAATGAGTTGTACCCAAACCCAAGGCGGACCCCCTTTATGATGGCGATCTCTAGGTCGATGAGTGGGCCATCAAGCTTGGCCTGCCGTGAAGTTAGCAATGGTTTGGTCACGGCAACGAAATGGAAAATGCACTTACATAGATGAATATTGACTTGTAGTCATCTCCATTCTCGTGGACCTCAGCGTATTCACCTACAGCCATGAACTGATATGGCGTAAAGCCAACTGCAATTCCTCCGCGGTATGACTCAATATGTTCCGTGACCTCGTGCTCAAACATACCCGCAATCAACACCGGCGGTTGATCAAAGTCCATCGCTAGGCCATGAATTTGGAACTGCAACAACGATTTCCAGTCAATGCTATCAAGTTGCAACTTGGTAAGATTGAGCTTGCTGAGCACGAGACCGATACCGAGGCCAATGAGGTCCATCTCGATGGGTCCGAGAGTGATTTTGGCATCCAAAAAGAGCCAGAGGACTTGCGCTTTGTACTGTAGTGCAATGCCAGAGATGCTGATGAATTGGGTCTGCTTTTTGAGAGCTCCCTTTGTCGGTGGGTTATCTGCGTCTTCGGTGTTTGCTCGCCTCAGGAGTTGACGAACTACAGCTCTGCGCGTGCCAGGCATCTCATTGGGCAGATCCTTCAGTGTTGTGGTGCTTGGAGAATCACCAGCTTCGAAGAGGTGGTCGAGGACACAGTCATTGTTATTGACGACTATGAAATGATTGCCTCTTCGAAGCGCCGTAGTTTGATTCTTTCCAGACGTGTTCTTGAAGTATATCTCCGCAGCCTCGTCCTTGATGTAACCATTCTTGGCATCATTCAAGAAACTGACGACTTGTATGTCGACGTCACTCGGACCTCCGACGTAATAGTAGCTTAGTTCTTGGTACGGCTGTGGCAGCTCCTTGATGATGGGAAGCGAGTTGAACAGCGGCAGTGGTCCAACAGAGAATCGGAAAATGCGCCATGGCTCACTGCTCTGCGCCCCGCAGACCTGAATGAATGTCGCGTCAAGGAATCCGACTTTGAGATCGAAGAAGAACACTACGGCATCACCGAGTCCATCAATATTCTGTTTTGAAGCACGAATTGACATGGCTGGGTCTTTGTTGTCTTTGGTCAATGGTATGTCAGCAACGAAGCCGGGGACATTATCTATGCCTGCGATCTGATGGAGAATCTGGCCAATGGTTGCACCATCGTTGACGGTCGTCATGGTGCAATCAAACCGCCATTCAGCTTCGGAATTCATAACTTTGGGAGGCTTGATTTCCGTGACATTCAGTTCATCGAGGAGTTTTTGCGCAGTGGCTTCATTGTTCGTGTATTGGTAGTACATGTCGAACCTCAAGGAACCGGCGATGACAATCTCGCCCCAGAACAAGAAAGTTGACGCTGAAGGCTGCTTGTTGGGGCTGGTCGAGCCGCCCTCATAGACATATTTCACATTCAAGGTCTCAAGCCTCAGCTTTCCGAGCACAGAAAGAACCGACTGAGAAGCGCTCGAGTCCACAAATGATGCAAGCGCCCCGAAAGACAATTTTTTAACCTGAGCCGAAAGTTCCCAATTGGGACTGATGTATTTGAGGCTCAGCTCCATCTTGGCGGTATCGGGGGGGTCGCTCGGTGGATCACTCTGTTTGAGTTCAAAGGTCGACGTGACCTCGATAGTTGTGGTTGTCTTCGATGGATCCTCCTTATCTGGCTCCTTTAGGTAATGGAACATGGCATCCTTCCATTCGAAAGGAGTGGGCACGGCATTCTGTGCGCCCGATGAAGGGTGCTCCAAATGCACATTGACTTCGAAAGTCTGCTTGGTTCCCTCCTTGACCAGGGAGACGGAACCATCTGTGATGTCCGTTGGGAGAAAGGCTGGGAAAGTAGTATTGAAAATATTGTTCAGTGAGTATGACGATTGAATGGGTAGGAAAGACGCTGGAAACGTCCGATAGTCCTTGAACTCTGGGAGGAATTCCTGTGTTCCGCGGTCTTTGAGTGCTGGGTTACTTTTGAGCGCTGCAGTGGTCAGCACACCGCCACCAAAAGTCTTCTTATCGGGCGCGGTATCGTATATCAGGAATACCGGCAGATGTCCATTGCGAATCGGAATGTTTATTAGGGTTGCAATGCCCCAGGACGTCTGCGTGCCCGACTTATTCAAGCTGGCATACCACAGATGGAAATCATTTAACAAATCGCTTCCATCGAACTTTGGTACGGCAGCGCTTGTGTCAGAAGCAACACCAAACGAGGAGACGTTCTGTATTGCAGATGCTGAATCATCACTGGGACCCCATTGTGTGAGTGCGAGTTCGTAGCCGTCGTCTCCTTCCAAATTGCCTTGGCCGATGTAAAGATTGAAGCCATGAATATTAGGCAACTTAATGAGGACAGAGCGCTTTGTCGGTTGCCGTTCTGGCTTGAAGTCTGTTGTAGTTGTGAAGATCACCAGAAAGTCATCTACCTTGTCCTCTGGAAAATCAAACTCCTGGATGGATGGGATGCTGATCCCCAATTCATTCCTCAAGGTGTCGAGAACATTTGAGGTAAAGTTTTGCTTGTTGATGAAATTCTGGATATCCGCGCCCGTCAGCTGGAATGTAAGTTTGGTAGCTAGCTAGTCGCAATCAGCCCTGAACATTGAATGATGGGGTTAGATATACCTGCAAAGTATTCTCATCTTTCGGAAAGAGCCACAAGCCATTGCGTGTTGGCTTGTTGTCTGCTACTCGTACCAGTACTGGCGCCATCTGCCCAATTGTGGTAAGAATGTCAATTACTGTTTTGACAGCTGGCTTCAAGGTCGTTGGATCCACGCCGAAAGCCTCGAACACATCATGAACTGACTTTTGTCTTTTCAGAACATCAGTGTCAAGCTTGCTTGGGTCTAAGCCTATGAGGACGCCATTGTTGCTGTCTGGTGGCGTTGCGAAGGGAGAAGGGAGGGCATCTTTAATTTCAGACCCGAAGTCCGGAACGTTGGCATTTGAATTGAAGACATATCCGAGGAAGTGGGTACTGGTACAGCTGTAGACTTGGAGGCCGTTTGTAGTGTCAAACTTTAGCTCATCCTGATTGAGGAACTCCTCTGCTTTGGCTTTGACGAGATAAGGCTGCCACTTGGAATTGACGGATTTGCCGTCGCTGCTAAGGAATTCGCTCATGGCGAAGGTTATATGTTGTTACTGGTCGGTGACAGAAAATCATTCGTAACCCTTCAATCGCTGAGAAAGGTTAGCCAAGAACTTTCGCGCTCCCAAGAGAGGTACAATAAGAGGAGATGTTGGAATTGTGTCGTTGGATGAAGGCTCCCATACGTCTTGTCACCAATTTCACATTCTAGATTTTGCAGCGGCTCTTGCATTGCCAGCAATCGGCTAGACTTCTGGCTTCCATACAAAGTGATCTTCTCAATGGATGAGATCCCGTGTCATGATTTCTTGGAAGGACCATGTTTCAAGATAGAGGGCTGAAGTTTGACATATTGAATGAAGGAGACCCAAATCAGCGTCGAATAAAAAGTGTGGGCTGCGACATAACCTTCCTAGTAGTGTCTATATTGTCGGCGTTACAATGCAGAGACCGAATCTTCCGTCTTTTGCTTTTGAGATGACACGCTGGAAAAGTGCTGCTTTGACATATGGAGATGTCGACATACCTAAAAATCAATTTCGCGATGCAAAATGTGTGTACCGGTAGACTTGGTTTAATCTAGACACCGTTCAAATGTCCAAATCTTTCCTCGTTATAGCACATCCGTCCCAACAGAGGTTGCCTCAAGTCATGGTGACTCTTGTTGCACATCGCCCGTAAAGCGCCATACCGGCTTCTCCCCAGCATGGCGTTTGGAAATGGGAGGATAAAATCACGTGCGCTCCTGTGGACGGAGAAGCTGAATCTGGGCGGACTGGACGGCCCCCATGGCGCAGGAGCTGAGGGAATCAGCCGAAAAGCTGCAGCTGCAGACGCAATTGCTCTTCACGAAAGACATGGGCCGATGGTGGCTCGATAGCGAATGTCGCTTCATCACACAGAAAAGAAGCAGGTTCGCAGCGCTAACATGAGGGAGTCCAATTTTAGAGAGTTTCAGGAAGCTGGCGGTAAGAAACGGGCCTAATTTAGCAAGGTACCGCGGTCTAGCCCCTCCACAACAGCCTCAGCTGAGCGAAACGTCTTCAGCTCCTGCAACCAATGTTCACGGGCTAAATGTGTCCTCAAGAAAGTCTGCACGAATGCTTGCCTCATCGTCTCGTAAACTGTGCGTCTAGTCTCACCGGCAAGATGCAAGCTGTTCAAAGGCATGCAACGCTCGCCGCTTTAGCGAATTGCGGAAACTACCAGCTGGGATAAACCTTTTCCATGCGAACTGGGCAACGAATCCATTCTAACACTCCAGCTGCACGTGCAGGAATGCTCCCGCTCTTCCCCAAAGATTGCTCGACCCATTGTGAGGTGCGACCCAGAAGAAGATACTCAATTTGCCGTGTACGAAAAGAGCATGGAATAAGGCCTTACAATGGAGAACATTGCTGTACCAATCGATGTTCAAGCATTTGCGCTTAGCCCAAGCTGCTGTGAGGGACTGTCGCGGATTGCTCCCATCACTCAGCCGAACTATGTCGGCCTACGCTTGGACGAGTCGCTGATGCAACATGATGTGTTGGACCATGTTGATCTTCATCTCACGTCGCCTAAGGAATTCAACGTTAGAGTCACGGACTTGGGTGCCGATTCCCCTCGGTTTCGAAAGAATCGACTTGGAGTCTATTTGCATTGGAGTTTACCTCGATACTACCGTGCTGCGAAGCAGAGTGCAGATAGCACACAGGCTGCGAAGGACGCTGCGGGCAAGAATGTCGATGTATCTCAGCCAGTATACTCTGCAGTCCCCACTCGCTGGCTTATTGTTCGAAAACTCTCAACAGATCCACAAAGTGGTGCACAGCCAGCCGGTAAACTACCGACCTTCCAGAGCTGGGTCATCGAGAGCGATCGCCTTCAGCACATTGACGATATTCCTGATGACGTGGATCTGGAAGTGGACGTTACCCCATTCGTGCAGTACGAGGGCGACGCCCAGAAAGATGGAGTTCTTGCGACGCAAGCTGAAATCTTTCTTGGAAGCAGAACTAAACATAGCGGATGGCAGGATCAGCCTGGTGGTTGGAGGGAAGGCCTGGCTCCACCGGGAAAGACTGCTCAGCATCTTGATAGGCTGACTATCATGAATTCCACTAATCCTCTGTTTCCTGGTAAGCTGCTCTTCTGTTTGTGCCAATTTATGCAGCGTTTTGGCTAGATGAAAAGGAGCTTGCGGTATGGGTATCTCTTTTCGACTGAATGGACTTGCACTGGTGCGTTTCTTGTATGAATGTGTGCACGGTTAAAATTTATACCCACAAAAAGCGTTTCAATCTGCCCAGTAGACGACAGTTTGTTTGATTCTGCGGTTATCATTATAATTCCAAAGCCGAAGAACACGCTCATTCCCTTGTACTTGATTGCAGTTAATCGCGGCTTCTATGACATTACAAGTCATACCATATCTTGAAGTGCTTGCTAATCAGATAACTAGATTACGTTCCACACAACGGAAGTGTCTTCTCACTTGTAGATTCTTTCGAATACCGTGAAGGCAACGATGTGCAACATCTCAGTTCAGCGACCGCAGATTACTACGTGATTGGATGGCACACATCAACCGCTCCCGGGCCATTGTCAAAAGCCGATGATGGAAAACTGCGAGACAGGCTATCGAAAGTGTTCATGTCAACAGAGCCGGCACCAGACTTTGATACCGATGTTTCGAAAAATGCTGAGCTGGCTAAGATCAAAGCCATCCTGGAATCCAAAGATGCAACAAACGTCTTACTCCACGGAGCAGTGTACAATGTGAAGTACAACGTGGAGGGCAAACCAACAAGCAAAGCGGACGAGGTGGCATCCAAGCTCACCAAAGATGCAGCTCACAAGGATGTAGAGCCTTTTACCATCGGCACCACGCCACTCGACGCCGTCTTGACTTTTCTAAAAGCTCATGAGACAGATATTGAAACATTCTTTCCATCATCGACAACATCAGGAATAACGAATCAGACACTTGCTGATAATATCCTTGATCTTTCCGCTCAGCTCTACACTGCAGACGACAGCTATGACTCGAGGGTCCGGGCGCAAGACCTCCTCTATGCCAACAATTGGGGTAGTTCACAGGGCGGTTTCGATTGGAAATTTGATGGAAAAGCCAAAGCAGGAGAGCCGCCGGCCGCACCGACTCCTGATCAGACAAAGAAACTTGCAGCTCTCAATGAGAAGCAAGCACAACTCGACGCCCTGAGCAACAAGCTGCAGCTTAGACGGTGGGAACTCTTTGCCCTTTGGTGGAATTTCGTCAGTGATCTATCTAATTACAACAATGAAGATACGACAGCGTATCGTGACAACGTGCATGGACTCGCAGACGAGATTGGAACCCTGCAGAACAAGGTCGCAGCCCTGACGCAGCAAATTGGTACTCAGGCTGGTGTCCTGCCTCTCAATGCTCCTGTGCCAGCAGAGGTACCTTGTAAGAAAGTTCCTCTGCCGGCCTTCTTCACGAAGAAGGATCCCACGGTGTGCATTGCTGGACTCGACTCAGGATGGCCTCTCGACTTCTTGAGTGTTATCACGGTCAAATTACATCGTCAACTCAAGGACCCAACGTCTGTGAACGGCTTTGGTAGCATCTTCGGTGGACTTGCAAATCCGTTGCCGTCGGCGGTGCGTGACACGGCGAACCGTGTCCTGGCGCTGCTTCTGGACTTGTCCAATAAGCCCACAGATAAAAGAGTCGACGAGGCAGGAAAGTCGCTCTATGTCAAAGGGTTGAGCGATTGGGCCAATGCGAACCCATTCCATCCCTTGTTCATTGAATGGGAGGCGAAGTACTACCACATTCCACGAGACCACTGGGACTTTGGTCTCAAGAAGAATCCTTTCGGCGCAGCAACCAAACAAGCACGCTTTTCCCTGATAGATAAGCCCCTCTACGAGGATCCAGAGATGCAAAAAGATACCCGCATCCTGAGTGGCCGAGCCCTCATCGTGCCACAGCCTGTGTTCTCCCTGAAAAATATCGTCCGATCGGTGCTTGACAATTCACCGGATGTGCCGAAGAACGTACTAGCGAATAAAGACAAGATCATAAATTCGGTAGAGAATTTGAGATTCTTGTCATCGCCGCTGGACGGTTTAACCAACCACTTACTGACGAAATATACCGGAAGCCATGTTACGCCATTGGTGCGACAAAGTGGAAATAAGGCAAATGAGCCATTGCAGGTACTGCAAGATGCGTACCGATGGCAGGGCGATCCCCTTCAGCTTGGGGAGAAGGGTATTCTGAGGCTTATTGATTCAGAAAGGTTAGCAGTTTTATCCATGCAGTAGCATGAATGTCGACAAACACTAATAATTCAACAGCGCGACTACACCATACGGGAATCTGCTGCCCTTTGATGATCCCAAGCACTATCCCTTCAAAGGCGTCACGCATGGCCAGATGATTATCACGAAACTGAACATAATCGACAAATTCGGCCAAGCTATCTGCCTTCCAAGCATCAGACAAACGACGCCAAATCCAAACGTACAGACACCGGAACAATTAGCGCTTCCTCCGGATGCTCTTTATCCATGTCTCAGCGACTACCTCACTCCGGAGATAGATGCTAATGGTGTTCTAAACACAATCTATGGGGAGGCAAATACGACGGGAAAGAAAACTCCCCTCTGTCGATTCATTCAACTAACGCCATCCATCAATCAACCCGCCCGCATCAACGGCTCTTTTATGACAAGAAATATCGACGCAACGAGCAAGACTGCGTCACCTACCACCTCCTATCCATTTTGGCACGAGACTGACGAGACTATTCCCGAGACACCTGTTGTCGGTTGGATTGTCATCAACTATGCTGACTCAGGTCTCCAATTTTTCCTTCGCAACGGCACTTTCTATCGCGAAGTACGGTTCGGTGGGCCCGCGGGTGCGAGTGCTGCTGGGAAGTGGCTGCCTTTTGACGCACCTCCAAACAAGGATTCAAGCAATGCACAGCTCGATGGACTGATACAGCAATTACTCAATCCCGCGTTCCTGCAGGCATTCATCGATAGCATAAACAAAGCTATCGTCACGATGCCATATGCACCAAGTGACTACTCAGCTTACGCCAATGCACTTGTCGGCAAACCGCTCGCCCTGGTCAACGTAGGCTGGTGGCTTGAGCTTTCGAGTCCAGCTTACAAACCTCAGAACACACTTGGAATGTTGCCTGCCGACCCGGATGCTGAACTCGCAAGCTACAAGTTCCCTGTGAAGATTGGCGACTATGAGCGTCCGTTTGACGGCATCGTCGGGTACTTCAACACTGACAATGTCAAGGACGGCTCAACCGATTGGACGGAATTTTACACTTATTTCCCTTCTTCAAAGACAGACGCCTCCATCGAAATAGTGCCTCAAAACTTCCCAGAAATGCAACCACGGTACATTGATCCCGTTCCGACAAACAATGGCATCTTCAACGTGATAGGTGATTCCCGCGATCAAACTTTCCACCCCCTACCCTACAAATCATATATCGAAGCCAGAACCGCCCAGTACCAGATCACAACGTGTCTAATTGATCCGTACGCGGCATTGCATGCTTATTCGCCTATCTTGCCGATCAAGTCGCTACAGCTCCCAGCTTGGACCATCCAGAAGGCTTTCGCGCAAATGACTGCTTTCTTCCGCCTGGGTCCATACTGCTCGACGCAAGATGTGCCGACGACGTACGATGAAGCGAGGCCGCTCAACCCGGATACTTGGTACAAGACGCAGACGGCGCAAAATCAGGCTAGCTCTGATCTGCCTCCTCCAGCAACCGCCACCCCTGCAGGTACCACACCGGCCGGCCCAGTGGTCCCAGCAACTGGTGGTACCACACAACCAGCAACATTACCATCGCAAGTCGTCACTTCGACACCGTCAATCCGGCTGCCGATCTCGGGAAAGAAGGGTCTGTGGCAATGGTTGCAGCCGTACGACGTCCCAAGCAAGGACCAGCACGGCAATGTTATTGCGGGGCAAAGGGAGACGAAGTTCAATGCGCTAGGCGTGGATCAGGAGGACACAAAGATCAGGAGGGATCCTGGGCCATACACATTTGTGGAGGGATACTTGCAGCTGGCAAGGCCGCTTTTGAGTGAGGATGTCAAGGGCTTGTAGAGCAGGAACGGAAAGATAGTAATCATGATGTGACGCGTCTCCTAAAAGGTATATGATTGAAACTCTTGTGTTTGCGAATACAATTTAATCCGTTACGGTCTGCAGTCTCCGAAAAAAAAAAACCCCTTTTTGAAAGTCATATGCCTGAAAAGTAAGCTCGTCACAATTCTCCAAAACCCCGTCTCCTATTCCTCTCCCGGCCGTCCCATCTCTCCACTTCAACCTCGCAACCCCACCTCTCAACAAATCTCATTTCAGCCCTTCAACTTGCCTGGATGCAGACTCCTTTTCACCGCCGCCGTCACCGCGTTTCCAACCCCCAGCTCGCACCTCATCAAAAAATGCCAATCCAGCCCGTTGCCCTCCAGGTCCGCTTCCGGGTCCGCCTTAATCCCATTCCAATCCTCCATCAAACCGCCTTCTTTCTGCACAAATTTCCCGCACCAAGTCAAGCGTTTGAGTTGAGCGTGCAAGCGATGCCAAGATTTCTCCATGGAGCCGCAGCCTCAGCCCGTGATGAGGTAGTCGGTGTGCCAGACTTTGTAGCAGTAATGACATTCGGCCTTGCAGGAGCCGGGTTTGGCGTAGTCGGCGTTGATGTCGAGGATATCCGTGGCATTCGATGTATCAGCCAATTGTGTGATATTAGTTCCACCAAACGCATCCATAGCCGCAGTAGCTTCGGTAGTGGTAGGGTTGATATGCAAGAAATCTTTCTGCCTCTCGATAACACCATGCAAATCCGTCTCTAACTCATCCTTTGGCCAAGGGGGTGGGGTCTTTCTTATGCGCATCGTCGGGCTTGGTGAGGTTCACGGTCTCGATATCATGGTGATAAAGCACAAGGTACATTGGAAGTCAACACAGTGTTTGGCCACAATGGATAAAGTAAGATCACAAACTTTTTTGAAAGTGTTTAAGGCGGAAGCCGAAATCATGACCATGACCATGACTGTACTATACTGATTCTCGAGAGGACGGAAAGCTCTAAAGGTTGTCAGCCGCACAGTTGGGGGGTTGCCCGAATAACTATCCTAAAACGCAAAACTATTGTGAGGACCACCAGAAACGTACCCCACCAAATATGGAGGAGGTGACTTTGGCAGTTCCCTCAGAAAATGATGGACGCCTGGTCGACAACATCAAATCTGAGGACTCATCTAAGCTGCCCTGCTCGCTCGACAAGTCTAAGTTACAGACTTAAGCACCCATAGTCCGCTACATGAGCAGCCACAAGATGGCTGCTAGTATACAAAGCGTAAGAATCTCTCGTTCATTCTTAGGGCTTTACTCACACGCAATCGTACACACAGATTTTCTAGGAGATTTAGAGAAGTATAGAGTCAAGAGTCATACAACTACTTAAGAGCGACGTGGATCAGTCAAACCTAATTCTTAACGAACTTCGGGGCCTTTCGAAAAAAGTTAATGAGCTCTGGGTTTATAGGCTTATCGACTATGACGATTTGCAATCCTATTCAGGACACCAATGTAAAGACGAAGTCGACATGCAAGGCCCTCCCAGTACGCAACAGATATTTGATGTCTCTCCTGAGAATTTAGAGATCAAGTTGCCTTCGAGTTCTAGCGCTTCGACACAAGCAGGGATGCACATAATACTTTTATTAGTTACATAAGTTATGATTACTATATAATCTAATTAATCATAATCAAAATCAATCTTTTGATTATGATTACATGTTTATAATCAATATAATCACCCGTGGTAAGAACAGGTAGGAATAGAATGTGGTGATAACACTTTGGTGTTGAGAAGGTTGTTTATTGATTTTCCTACTATATGGTCGGCATTGACCAAAAAGCGCCGAGCCTGCTGTTTTACATACAAAAAACGTCCGTGCGGGCTCTTAGGGAGGGTTGTTG
>Ga0307507_10000834_pt1 | contig 68427 bp, 11 predicted proteins | sample 7_EM_MG_FD_207223 | JGI IMG/M metagenome (GOLD analysis project Ga0307507, IMG submission 207223) | Populus trichocarpa ectomycorrhiza microbial communities from riparian zone in the Pacific Northwest, United States - 7_EM | ecosystem: Host-associated > Plants > Roots > Unclassified | place... | reverse complement strand
GAAAAGAATGTATTCCGGTAGGTTCGTGATGTCTGTGAGATAAGGAGGAAAGAAGGAGGAAAGCCGAAGCTCAATAAATACAGGAAAATGCCAAGACAGTAGGCGACGTCCAATCTACACCACCACACTATTACAGGAGTTAGTCCAAACTGTTAAAGTGTATAAGCTGCTTTATCTAACAGCGAGGCCTATATAAAGCCTGCCTTTATAGGCTCCTTCGCTATAAAGAAAGGAGTACTCGTAACGGTTGGACTAGCAAAGTCAGTAGTAATATACTAGCGGTCTATATATAGCTACGGACGAATTATAAGATATTGATAATAATATTATCTATAGGAGAGTAGGAGGTAGGATCCTTATAAGTAGTAACCTTAATATTTTTAAAAAGGTGGGGAAGATACGGTTAAAAAAAGAGATAATAGGCATAAGAATAGGTTCTAAACCTTATTCACTTAAGATAATTTATATCTAAGACAGCTTATATAGCAAAACCAAGTACTACTTTAGCATACAGTTAGGTAAGTAGCGATAAATATGTATATATAGGTAATGCTATCTTGTAATATAAACTAGTCTTACTAAAAGCCTAAGAATACTTAATAGTTAATAAACGTAAGCCTTGTCTACCTTAGGCCAAACTTTTTAAAAAGTCTATTTGTTCTAGAGGCTGATTTAGTTCCTTATATATAAGGTCAAGGTATATCTATTAATAGTCTACGTATTTTATCTGCCTTTATATACACTAATAAGACTCTCTTTACTAAAGTTTTTAAAGTAGTTAGACAGCCCCGCAGACTCTAATACCTTAGGTAGTTATCTCTAAAGACTTTCTAGTAGCCTACTAGAGCCCTTAAGTACATTGCTCTAGCTTTACCTATATCGCCTTAGCTAGCAAATAGTAGGCCTAGATTGTAGATGGTATTAAGCGCTAGTATATAAGATGTAGCGAGTTCCGGCCTAAGCGCCTTCTTATATCCTTCTAGCGCTTACTAGTATATCTTCTCCGCTTTGCCTAGCTTGTCCTAAGATTTATAGAGAAGGCCTAAGTTATTAACTGTGCTGAGTATCAATATATAGTCCCGTCTAAGTGCCTTCTCCTTTTCTTTTAGCGCTCGCTAGTATATCTTCTCTATCTTGCCTAGCTTGCCCTAGGATTTATAGAGAAAGCCTAAGTTATTAACTGTGTTAAGTGTTAATATATAGTTCTGCCTAAGTGCCTTCTTATATCCTTTTAGCGCTTGCTAGTATATCTTCTCCGCCTTGCCTAGCTTGCCCTAGTTCGTGTAGAGAAGGCCTAAGTTATTAACTGTGCTAAGTATTAATATATAGTCCCGCCTAAGTGCCTTCTCCTTTCCTTCTAGTACTTGCTAGTATATCTTCTCTACCTTGCCTAGCTTGCCCTAGGATTTGTAGAAAAGGCCCAAGTTATTAACTGTACTAAGTATTAATATATAGTCCTGCCTAAATGCCTTCTTATATCCTTTTAGTGCTTACTAGTATATCTTTTTTGCCTTGCCTAGCTTGCCCTAGGATTTATAGAGAAGGCCTAAGTTATAGACTATATTAAGTATCAATATATAGTCCTATCTAAGTACCTTCTTATATTCTTCTAGCGCTTACTAGTATATCTTCTCTGCCTTACCCAGCTTGCCCTAGTCCGCATATAGTATTCTTAGCCTATTAATTACACCTAATATTACATAATTGTGCTTTATATCCACTTTACTTATATTAGTCCTTTCTAATCTAGCCCTATATTTACTACTTACTATTACAGATGCTTTAAGTACGATGTTATAACTACTTGGAGAGGAGTTGTAGGAAGCTAGTTAGTTAATATAGGCACAGTCTAGGATAGATCTGGTGGAACCATATAATAAGGAATGGTAAGCGAGTCACATAATGTTATACGCGGTGTACGGAGTATATGCAGTGTACGTCTATGTATAACACGTATAACACGTACCTTATGTATAAGAGAGGATTTCTTAGGAGTACGGTTGTGTATTTAAAGGACCTCAGTCCCTACTGTAGATAGTTCTCTCCTTGTAGTGAATCTTAGAATATAATTAGAGTTAATCTGTTAGGCAACTACTCCACCAGTTATTATTACATTGTTGTTTTTGTTATACCTATATACCTAGCCCAATAACAGAACCCACTGTAGTCTAAGCTATAAGGTTCTGTTATATATTCACTACCAAGGTTACAGTATTAGAATAAACTTAAACAACATGCTACTAAGAGCAGTACTAGTCACAACAGTGTTAACGGCAGCCACAACCTTAGGGCCAGGTGATATAAGTATAGATAATGGGGATTCTTAAGTGGTTATGCGAGGTTAGTTATAGGAAATGGTTAATTACTTATAAGACAATAATAGGATACTTAAAGAACGCATTAATGAAATTAGAGCAGTAAAGATTAAGTTACCTTTAATTAAACAATTCTTAGGAGAGAAGTTAAAGCTTAAGGGATTTCTTATGCAAATGCACTTTAAGGTAGTATAGGAAGGAGTGAAGTTAGTAATATCATTAAACCAAGTAGCCTATGTAGGATTATTCCTAACAGGGAGGGTATTTAAGTAGTTTAAGCCATATCTTATGGAAATATAGGCTAATAGCATAATAACTACTAACTAGGATATATGGTATATATTTGCCAGTTGGAACGGGTTTGTAGAGCAACTAACGCAGATATTTAGAGATTTAGAGGCCACAACCACAGCGGAACGAAAGCTTTAGAACTTAGTATAACGCACTTTAGTAATTCAGTATACAACACAGTTTTAAACACTAGCTATATAGGTTAAGTGGAATAATAGGGCGCTTATGGCATAGTATAAATAGGGACTTAAGGCTAAAGTCTAGGACGCAATTATCCTAATAGAAGATATGGATACTCTAAGAGAGTTAATAGATTAGTTAATAAAGATTAATAATAAAATCTATTAAAGGGAATAAGCCAAAAGAGGGCAAGATAGAGTTTTATAGTTGTATAAGGCGCAGAGTACGCAATAATAGACACAGAGTTAAAAACTATGGAATGGTGCAAAGCTAATAGACCTAAGTAGTACTAAAGAAACCTAAAGGTGGGAAAAGAAACTATAGAAACCTAAAGGTTAAGAATTAAGTAATTAAAGGACTAAAAAGCAGAGGCTAAACTAGGGATCTTAGTAGTAAAAGATGTTTAGGCGGACTCTATAGTAAGAAAGATAGTTTAAAGATAGAGCTTGTATAAATTACGGAAAACAGAGTTATTTTGCTAGAGACTATAGAGGTGGTTAGAGTAACTATATGGTAAAGGGAACTAGACCAGTAGACGGTATGTATGTATAGAGGGACAACGGTGCACTGCGAGGAACAAAAGAGTGTTTAATTAAAAGTTTTGCGTATTATTATAACAATGCATGCTGAATTCATAAGGACGCCAAGTATGGCGTAAGCTATTGGTTATAAGAGCTAGAGTTAAAAGGACTTTAAGGAACCAGAGAGTTAGATAAAGAATAAGATTAACTCTATAAGCTAGATTAAGATATTATAGTAATATATAGATAAAGATTAGCAGTAATAACAATAGAGTTAGAGTATTTATTAATTATTAGTAATAAGGATGAAAAGGAGGCTAACTAGGAGCACTTAAACCTTAATAATGTAATAGAAGCAGAGACTAAGACTATTACTAAACAAGGTTTAGTAACGGATGTTATAACACCATTAGATATGATTTCCATCGCTTTACAAAACAATAGGAGCAATGTTTAGAAGAAACTAAGTAAGCAGATAACTACTAGTGCTAGCTTATCACTTAATAAAGGTAAAAGGCTATAGGCTTAAGATTTTTAAGAAGAGATAAGAGAAGCTTAAGATTTTTAAGATAAGATAAAACACACCTAAGGACCTACAATAGATGAAAACCAATAGGAAAGGGTAGTAACTTAGTTTAGTAACAAATGAATAAGTACAGAACGCAAGTTCAAGAACTATAAGTTTGGAGAATGAATAAGAACGTTAGTAATCCTAGGTAAATGTAGTGTTCAGCCTAAAGATTAAGCAGTTAATACCAGGATTAAAAAGTAAGATAACTACAAAGATCTAACTATAAGATATAGAAAATAAGAAACTATAGATAAGTTTAGAATAAGAATTATTGTATAGCAAGAGCAAAAGCTAGATAAGAGATTAGCTATGCTAGGTCGTATAAGAAACAGAGCACCTATGTAAAGAGTTACTAATAGGCCGAGTGTAGGGACACTAAGGGCAAAATGGTTAGACAAACTAGAATAAGAAAAGGATCTAGATATTTTAACTAGGTTTAAAGAAAGGTATACTAAAGGATATCACAATGCAGTAATAACAAGGTACTTTCTAATAGATAGACCATATACACTAAACTAGTTATATGGAAAGTGGTATAGGCAATAACACAGTAACGAATAGGAAGATTTTTATATATAGCTAGACGAAAAAGTTGTCTAAGACTAACCTATTACGGAGAAACGCATAAGTCACATTAAAGGAGCGTTAATTATGATGTCAAGGAACCTAGAAGAGGGATCTAGGGATTAGAGAAGTGAGTGATAAATCTTAGTACCTATAGCAGAGATACTAGTAGTTAGGTCAACTAGGTATAGATTTAAACTTAAGAATAAAGACAAACTAAGAGTTAACCTAAAATATGTAGCGCATTATATACTATTGTGGATAGCTTATATGGATGACATGTGTAATATATATAGAGTACCTAAAGATAAGAACTGGAAGTACCTAGTAAGGATATATTAGGCACTAGAGAAAAAGCGGTTTAAAAACGCTAAGTATATACATAGTTGGCACCTAGTAGAAGTATAAGGTTAAGGAGACTTAATACTTTAACCAGGAAGATTTCTTACGGAAAAATGCCTAGATAGATAATAGTGGTAGGAGTACCTAGAGAATACTTATTTATAGTATATAGAGAAAAAGAAACAAACTAAGTATTGGCTAAAGTTGGACCAAGTATAGGTAGGATTTAGTAGCTAATAGTTAGGAAAAGGGGAGGCGTATAGGACTAAAGGGAACTAGTATTAGAGCCTTAAACCCTTAAAGAAATTTAAGAACAATATCTAAATTTAAGAGCTAAGTGGCAAGATCAGCAGTTTAAAGCGTTGGTAGACAGTGGAGTAACTAGAAACCATATATTACCAAAGGCAGTAGAAAGAATGGGGTTACTATATAGACAGAAGGAACATCTATATCCACTTATAATAATTTTAGGAGATTAGATAGCCTATAGAGGAGGCATTATTAATCTTAAAACAGGACCTATTTAGATAACTATTAAAGGGAGACTAGTTAGAATGTCTTTTAATATCCTACCATTGGGACAGGATAAGGTGATACTAGGAATGCCTTAGTTACAGAAGTACAATCTAAAGATTAATTGGGTTATAGGTTAAGTCAATATTAAGGATACACGATGATGTAAAGTGCAACAGTAAACCAAGTTAGTATGGTATTAAGTTAGAGCGATATATAAAGAGACTAAGTGAGGCTTAAGTTATATACTAAAGAGATACCACAAGTATAGTAAAAAGTTATGGTTACTAGAAAGTGAAAAGCTGTTAAAGTATGCAGCTTAGGACTATAAAATAGAATTAGAAGAAGGAATAAGTCTAAAGTTCTTTCTAATCTATAAGCTTACTGAAACAGAGTTAGTAGCGCTTAAGGAGTTTATCTAGGAGAACTTACGAAAGGGATATATCAGACTATTGCAGTTATTAGCAGGATATCCAGTGTTGTTTATCCTAAAGAAAAATGGAAAACTTAGAATGTGTATAGACTACAGATAGTTAAATAGCATCACTAGGAAGGATAGATATTCTTTACCCTTAATTAGCAAAATCTAAGACAGGATAGGCAATGTAAAGATCTTTATAAAGATAGATCTAAAATAGGCGTACCACTAGATTAGAATCAAGGAAGGCGATAAATAGAAGGCAGCCTTTAGGTCAAAGGAAGGACTATATAAGCTATTAGTTATATAATTTGGACTTATAAACGCACTAGCAACGTTTTAAAAGTAAATTAATAGTGTGTTAGAAGAACACCTAGATGAATTTATTATAGTATACCTTAACGACATTATTATCTACTTAGAGAGTGAGGAAGAACACAGAGAATACGTCAAGTAGGTCTTAAAGAGACTATAAGAAGAACAGATGCCAGTAGTAATTAAGAAATACAAGTTCTTCACCAGGAAGACCGATTTCATTGGATTTATCATTAAACTAGGCCAACTTAGTATAGATCTAAAGAAGATCAAGGCTATAGTGAATTGGTAGGAACCAGAGAATATTACACAGTTAAGATCGTTCCTAGGGTTTTGCAATTACTGCAGAAGGTTTATAGCGCAATGGTTATAGAACATTAAGCTGTTTATAAAGTTAACAAAGAAGGAAGAACCGTAGGCATAGGAAAAGAAATAATAAGAACTGTTTAAGAGAATTAAAGAGTTATTTACCTAAGAGCCAGTTCTTAAGATCTATTAACTAGGTCTAGAGACGGTTGTAGAAATAGATGCATTAGACTTTATACTAGGAGCGTGCTTCCTATAGAAATATCAAGATGGATGGCACCTAGTAGCATACTATAGTCGAAAGATAACACCACCAGAGTTAAATTATAACATCTACAATAAGGAGTTATTAGGTATAGTTATAGCACTTAAGGAATAGAGAGCATTCTTATAAGGCACAGAGAAACTATTTATAGTAAAAACGAACTATAAGAACCTTATAGGATTCCTAATAATAAAGGAACTTAACTAAAGACAGGTTAGATGGGCGGAAATGCTTACAAAATACTATTTCGAAATTTAGCATACTAAGGGTACAGACAATGCATGAGTAGACGCTCTAAGTAGAAAGGCTGAACTATAAAGTAATAAAAAGCTATTAGGAGCTTTATTGTAAAAGGATTAAGACGGATTAATTAGGTATAATTATCTAAAGATTACAGCGACTAAGGAAAGTCAGATCCATAAATTACCAAAAAGTAATTAGATATAGAAGATCTAAGAAGTACAGGCAGAGGATCTAAACTTAAAGCAATATGAAAACAGAGAAGCAACGTATATGCCTAAGTCTATTATAGAAGAATTTGTTAAGGAATTCTATAAGGGAATAACATAAGGACATAATAGAGCTATAGGCTTAGTGTTAAGACTTTAAAAGGAGTACATTATTTAAGAAATTTAGGGACTAGCAAGATAAGTTATAAAGAAATATCTAGATTACTAAAGGAACAAACCAATAAGGCATAAGCTGTATAGAGGGCTATAACCTATTGAGACACTAGGAAGACCATAGGAGGTTATATTATAGGACTTTATTATTAAGTTACTAAAGTTAAGAGATCCTATTATAGGATAAGATCATAACGCGATCTTAGTGATAGTAGATAAGCTAATAAAGTGGGGATACTTTATAGCATGTACTAAAGAGATATCAGCAGAGAATATCGCTAGAATCTATATAAAAGAAGTGTTCGCAAGATATAGAGCACCAGATAAGATTATATTGGATAGAGATCTAAGATTTATAGCAGTATTTTAGGAAGTGTTTCTGGTAGAATAAGGGGTTCGCGCAGCAATATCTATAGCGTATTATCCGCAGATGGACAGATAAACGGAAAGACTAAACTAGACACTAGAGCAGTATTTAAGGCATTATATTAATTACGTATAGAATAATTGGGTATTGCTATTACCAGTTACACAGTTTGCATACAATATAACACTACAAGAAGGAATGGGGACATTACTATTTAAGGCAAATTACAGATATGAGCCAAGAATATTGTTATCGCCACGTTAAGCAAAAAAGACGAGTAGTATAGCTAAATAAAGAATGGAGATATTAATAAATCTTCACACAGACCTTAAAGAAACAGCTAAACTAGTATAAGAATAAATGAAAAAGTACTATAATGCTAAGAGATCTGAGGGACCAGATCTTAAGAAGGGGGATAAAGTATAGCTACTATATAAAAATTTTAAGAGTTAATGACTAAGCAAGAAGTTAGACTACGTTAGACTAAGACCTTTTAAAGTTAAGTAAAGAATTTTATTAGTTACATATAAGTTAAACCTACTAGCCAAAATGAAAATCTACCCTATATAATATATCGCAATGCTAGAGCCAGCATACAGAAATGTTAAGCCACCAGTCTATAAGGCAGACATATATAGAGGACAAGAGGAAGACAAATAGTAAGTTTTAAAGATTATTAGTTATAAGGATGTAGATAATAAAACGTAGTATAAAGTAAAGTAGATAGGCTATAGTGAGACTACCTAGAAACTATTAAGCAACTTAAAAAACGCTATAGGAAAGGTACGGGAGTATCGGAAGAAAGTAGGTTAGGTAATATTAATAAAGAAGGATTGCTAAAGAAGGAGTCACCTAAGGGGGACCTAAGAGGAGCAATTGCCGAGCTATTTAGAGTTATTTCCCTTATAGGAGGAAAGCCAATCCTTTTATTACCCAGCTTAGACAGACCCTGTTAAACTAGTTTCCACTCCTTAAAATAAACCTTCTTACAGACACATTTAAGACAAAGAAGACAGGCAGAGGCCAATAGACGGGCTTTAAGGGCACGCTATTAAGCAGCTGTAGCCTCCTACTCCACTTCCTATAAACAATAAAGCTCATCCAAGGTACTTAAGAGCTTACCATCAAGCTTCGCAGCGGTAGATTAAACACGAGACCCTATAATAAGTTACTTAGGGAACTTAAAGACTATTAAGAGTAATAGGACGCGTATACTCAGCATTAAAGACAGAGCAAATATTATAGGATAATTAAACATTTGCTCTAGTATACTCCAAGCAAGACGAGGGTTGTTAAGATGAAGGACTCGCTAACGTAACACACACCAACCCTGCTTTCGCACAACGAGAACACAGAGACGACATTATCTTACTAAGTGATAGTATAGCAGCCACGGTATAAGCACGGCGCTGCGCTTGCGAAGAAGAAGAAGCTTTAGGCATAATAAGTATAAATATCAACCAGACTGATTAAACAGACATTACACCTCTAGTGGACAACTTAGAGATATTAGGAATCTTTAAGGACGAAGATAAAGAGGAGGGAGATGGTGTTACGGACGCTTTAAGTACAATGTTACAACTACTTGGAGAGGAGTTATAGGAAGCTAGTTAGTTAATATAGGTATAGTCTAGGATAGATCTAGTGGAACTATATAACAAGGAATGGTAAGTGAGTCACATAATATTATACACGGTGTACGGAGTATACGCAGTGTACGTCTATGTATAACACGTATAACACGTACCTTACGTATAAGAGAGGATTTCTTAGAAGTACGGTTATGTATTTAAAGGACCTTAGTCCCTACTATAGATAGTTTTCTCCTTGTAGTGAATCTTAGAATATAATTAGAGTTAATCTGTTAGGCAACCACTCCACCAGTTGTTATTACATTGTTGTTTTTGTCGTACCTATATACTCAGCCCAATAACAGAACCCACCGTAGTCTAAGCTACAAGGTTCCGTTACACTTACCTTATAACCTACTAGCAGCACTACTACGTATAAGCTAAGAGCCAATATTATATACCTAAATACTCCTTCTCTAACCTATCTGGTACTACCTACCTAACTACTACTATTGCTAGCTAGGTAAAGACCGCATGCTATTCCTCGTCCTATATATAAAATGCCTATCTATATATAACTGGGTAAGTTATATAGCTTACTATATCCTATACACCCTTAACTAGAGAATAGCTATGCAAAAGCTATATTACTATAATAAAATTAACTTTATTATTTATAATATTAGGAAGCCACTCCAATAAATAACCCGCTACGGCTTTAGACTATATACTTACTTTTTGTTACGGAGCGAGTACAAGTGGTGATAATATATAGCGAAGTAGATATTATTAAGCTATGTATATAAACTATATAATGAGATCAAGACGTTATGTGAGGAGAGAAGGTAAGGAAACGGGAAGAAAGGGGTATATATCGTTAACTTGGTTGCTTGGTTAACACGTGCACGGGGCAGAATAGGCTTCGGGTCGTGGTCCTGGCAGAACTTGGCAGAATTCGGTGGACTTGGCAGAACATGGCAGAACGCCGTCAGATTGCCGTAGATTGCGGTCGGTCTCTTCTTACTAAGTCGGTGGAAACAGGTGGACGTGTATAAGGTGTCACAGAGGTGTCCTATAACACTTTTATAAAGAGACCGTACTATAGGTCTTTATTATTAAGATATACCCAAAGTAGCAGCAAGTTAGCTATTACTATACTTTTTACCCTAATAGTATAGTAAGAAATTATCTATATTGTCTATATGCTATGGTTAGGATAATCTTAAAGTAGTATACCAGCCTGGTCTTAGAATTCTATAAGGCTCTTCTATTACTACTTATAGAGCCTAATATATCTTATAACATTAATTTCGCTCTATCGCAAATATATACTAGCCTATATAATTACTAGCGGTAAGCTATTTAGGAGCCTAAACAGCTTTTTACTTTCTACTAAATCTATTCTAAAATAGTTAGTACTAGTGTTCTATACAAGCAATATAATTGCACTATAGCATTATCGCCTTACTATATTTGCCCCTATACTGGTTTAGAAACAAAGCTTCTACCTACTCTATATTAAGCCTTTCTAGCCTCTATAACGCACTAAGCTGCTCTAAGTTAGCGAGCTGGGTTATAATTAAAACTAACCTATAATCTACTCCTAGAAGGTAATAGGTAACATTATATATATTAGGGTTAGCATTTCCCCCTTCTCTCTCTTAATTAACATTATTAAAGATTATTAGCTAGTCTATTATTTAGCTAGCTTAGCCAACTTATTACATCCCTAATAACGGCATTAATATTACTAGCACTTATAGCAGAGTACGCTCTACTACTCTTTATAATTTAGCCTTCTAGAATCCTACTTATATAAGTTATAATACTCTACTTAAGACTATCTTTAGTTCTACTATTAAGCTAAAACACCAAGCTGAACTTCTAGTAGTGCCTTCTTATAAACTCTACGGCAAGTTATATCTTACCTATTTCGCTAAGCCTATAGAGTATAAACACCTTCTACTAGCCGTATTATCTCTATAGGAAAAGGGCTTATTTAAGTTCCGCTATATTAGACGGCTAATCTATAAACTTATTTACTATAGACATACCTTATAGACTAAACAGTGTTTAATAATTTTCTATATCTAAAAAGGAGACTAGTTAGCTATAGAGTGCAAGCTATATTATAATATACTAAATAAAATACTAATATTCCCTTTTGGATATGCTATTAGCGTAAGCCTTTATCTGCTTAAATACTGCTTAAGACTTAATATATTAATCTATAACCGTAATAATCGCATTCTTTTGCTTTAAGTCTTCTAACCCAATATCCTTTAGTCCTCTTAATATATTAAACCAAAAGTACCACCTAGTATTTTCTAGCCTTAATTTATTATAGGAGAATTACTCTACTATTTTTTCTGTCTCTATAGTAATCGCTAAAAGGCTCTAGCTAATACTAATTATATTATTCTTAAACGGCGTAAGCAACAGAATGCCCGTCCTAATTAATGTTAAATACTTAATCTTATCTTTAAGCGAGCTAAATAGCTATATATCCTAGGCTTTATTCCACACCTTATATACTAGGTTATTTACCCCTACAGCCCTATTAATAAAACTCTCCTTAAAATTGCTAATTATAATAGGATTAAAGAAGGACGAGGCTGCTAATATTGCTTGGCCTACTTCCTATATCTTAGTTGTGCAGAGCAGTCGTTCGCGGCCGCGTAGCGAGTGGTAGCTGGTAAACTACACCATATTGCCCGTCTCGTTGCTTATTATATACATAAATCTATATCCTATTTATTAATATCACTATAGCCTTACGCATAGGTAGATAACTACCTATACTTTATACTTTGTATCCAGAGCGTCCTTTAACAGCGCATCCTCTACTAAACCTTGCCTTATAACAATCTCTTTAATTATACGCTCTAGCTTATCTAAATTAAACCATCCTTAGACCCGGCCCTTAATTATTATACTATATCTCTACTTCTAGAAGATCCTATCTGATAGCAAGATATATACATTAATATACTTATTAACCGTTATTTAAAGCCAACTAAATATAATTGCTATAAGCCTGCGCTTCTTATTAGCCTTAAATCCAGCAAAGTAATTAATACTAACTCGCCAGTGCTGGTGCCTTCAATTATATTAAAGTAGTTGTAAGGCTTTGGCGGTAATTCTGGGTTAATAGTATCTATTAGCTGCTTTAAGATCTAAAGCGTTAATAAGCTGCGGACGCTGCCGCTATCAAGGGCAAGTAGGCGGAGGTTATGCTCAGGCATAGTTAAAGGGGTAAGCGGGAAGGCTTAGTAAGGCGACCAGATTTAATAAGAAATATATAGTAGTATACTTATAGCTCCACGAGGCTATAGGTCCGCTCTTATAATATAGAAAGGGTAGTGGTCCATCTTTAGCTTAGCGAGGCTGAGAATATAGGCACTAAATCTACAGTTGCCAAGTCTAAGTAGTCTTCTATACGGCTAGGAGAAACGTTTAGCTAAACCGCGTTTAATCTTTCCCTATGCTATTTAGGTATAAAAGAGGTAGCAGTACTTCCAGTGCAAGAATTCGCCTAAAGCTCTCTACAGTTTGCCAGCACTAGTATGGAGGGCGGCCGACCCGCTCCAGCCATAGGGTTGTAAAGGTCTAAGTTATAGTACTTCTAAAATAATAAAGTAAGAGGCAACTATGGTTTGCAAAGGGACGAACTATCTTAGGCGTAGCGTTATGGCGCCACTAACTAGCCATAGTCCATTCTTATTAAGGTAAAGTGTAATTCTGTATAGCTATATTACTAAGTTAACTAATAAGCGCCAGGGCCTTTGGAACCTTAACTCCGCTCTTATTTAGAGTCGAATTTTTATATATTCTAAGCATCCGCAGGATAGGGAAGGGCTCTAAGTTAGCTCTAAGCTTTAAAGACGCTTAGCCCTTAAAAGTATACACTCTAGATTTATCCATGTAAAGGGGTTAGCAGTGTGTCTTAGTATAAGGATTTAGCGCGCTTATGTAGTACAGTATTAGATAACTAGCTAGTTATATTATATCCTACGCCTAACTAAACTTACAGTTTCAAAAGTTAATAAGGTAGTATCTTATCCGCAAGACCAAATTCTATAAACGCCTATAACGCCTGTAACACCTATAACAACAGAGGCTCTTATATTATTATATAATCTAATTAAACAGGAGCTTAATAATTCAAGTAAACGCCATATATAGAGGCACGTATAGAAGCTCGCAAGTGCCGCCAAAATATCATTTGCCAAACTTACTAAATGTTATATACGCCTCGATAAGAATTAGCCATTATTCAAGGGGAACTACGAAAGCAGTTATCGCTATCATTGATGCACAAGCAAAGCGAGTAGGCTTGGCGAAATTGCCTTTGGCTTCCTCGCCAAGACGACTACTCCTCTAAAGACAAACTTCCAGCCACTCTATATCCGTTTCCATCTTACTATACCCCCTTAAGATATAAGTTCATTAGTTATATAATATACGCCAAGTCTAACAGTATTAGGTGCGAGTTTCACACAACAATTAAAATTACTGTCAACGCCTAAGGCAATATATAAACGTGAAGAGTTAGAGAGCAGAGAGACTATAAACACACAACTTATCGTACTTCTTCGCGATATATTGCACCGATAAATACCTTAACAAATAGCTCGTCCTAGCCAGTGACACGCGGGATAGATAAGTGGAACATATACGTATAGAGTTAAGTTATAATTAAGATATAATAGATACATTTAGGTATAGAAAGGAATAGATAAACACAATAATACTACAGTATTACTATCTTAATCCTCCTAGTACCTTATTTGTCTAACATTTCTACCTCGCCCTTGCGCTTTAAGCCAGGTTTAAATTTTGCCTAAAGCAATATTATTATAATCCCGCGCCAAGTTAACGAAATCTTTATTAATCCATCCTAGCGTACTAGCAGTAATAAGTTTATAGCCAAATGGCTGGCAAGAGCCAAAATCAATAATAGCAGGCGTATTATTATCGGCTTTGTCAATTATTATATTTATAGGGCATTCTATTTCTAAGTAGGACAAAAATAGCTACTAGAAAGTGGCTAAGAGCAGAAGGATCTCTAGAAGGAGGCAACTCCTACTAAAGACCTAGTAGACAGACCATAGAAAGCAAAAGGACAGAAATAAACTATAAAAAGGACAGGGACAGGTGTTAGGATTATCTATGATTTTATATATATTTTCTACTATTTTCCTATTGTTTTCTTACTACCTAATAGTTGTAGCAACCTAGTATCTTACTAGGAAGCTGTAAATCCCTAGTTTAGGGATTTATAAACTATTAGGACATAGCTACTAGTACATATTAAGCTGCCTAGAAAGGATTCATGTATATAGAACTATAGCGCCATAGCCTAGAGGCTGCATGCGCAGTATTATACGTAGTATAATACAACGGATATAAAAATAAAAAAATAATAAAAAAATTTTTTTTTATAGGGCAGAGGTCGTTATAGGCTAGCTCGAGCGAGTAAAGATAGTTATTAGATAATCTGTATTCTCTAAAAGGCGTAGGTCACGTGCACTATAAAATCTCTTCGTAGCTTAAAGCCCTAGGGCCTCAAGACACGTCACTTAAGTCACGATACAAGATCATTAATTAATTAACCCATTTTATTAATAAACTGCTCTATACAAACTTTGTAACAATAGTAGACTACAGAGGTTAATCTGTTTATAAATTTATTGACGTTAAAATTTTATATATCATTCTCTAGTCTCTCCTTTAAGGTTATAAAATATTGGTCTAAGACAATGCCAACAATATAACCACGTTTGATTAAGCAGCCATAATAATGTATAATGTTTGGATGTGGCTTATACATTAGGAGCTCTATAATCTCTACTTCTTATAGAATAAGCTTTAGTAATAGTCCTATACCATAGAAGTCTAAGTAGAGCTTTAGGCCTTTTACAAAGACATTGCTGCTTATTAGTATCGCAAAGTTTATAATATTTAAGGGCGCCTTAGGGTATATATTTTTATTTAGGAGGAGTTCTAAGCTTTCCCTAATATCCTCTAGGGTTAAATCAAACTTTCTAAGCTTAGACTTGCTAAAGTAGGTATTATATTCTTTAGTAATAAACCCAAATAATAAGTATAGAAATATCGGATTGCCCTAATTATTGTCTTCCTTAAAGAAGGCTTTATATAAGGGGGAAAGATCTTAAATAGATATTATTTATAGTTCTTAATTAGCTATACTTCGAAAGGATAGGGCGTCAAGAAGGTATACGCGTATTTAATTGGTCTAGGTAAAAGCAAATATTAGCGAAGCGTTAAAATAAGTTAAAGTGCTTATATTAGGCTACTTGTAGACTTCAGGCCCCCTATAAGGAGCGTTTCTATATATTTCCCTATATAAGGAGCCAAGCCGCGCCGCTTTAGCAATAGAATCGGTCTATGACGAATTATAGACGCGTGAGGTCGCTATAGATAATAAGATAATCTCTAGGGTATGAAAGGGCCTATTAGATTAAGTTAGCAATAGAGAAAGTAAAGTTTAGAAGGTAGTAGGACCTTAGCCATTACATAGTCCAGGAGTACGCGGCGGTTTCGAGAACGGCGCTAGTAAGGGCGTTCTCTATAGCAGTGCCGGCAACACCTTAGGGCAACTATTCTCTAGGCTTTACTACAGCCACAGGCCTAACAGCTACAAGCTTGGCTTTTAAATAACATAAGTATAAATTACAACGTAATAATTACGTTTAATGTGCGGGGTTGCTTTGCACTAGCCTGGGATTGGTAATTACTTTCGTTAAAAGTACCGATAGGGGTAGCGACGTTATATAAATTTGCGCGCAATAGTAGGCATATAGCTAATAGTGACTTCCTACTAACGTAATAAGGCTCTAAGGCTTGTATACGGCCCTTATATATATATTATAAGTAGTAAAAGGTTAATAATAGCGCTATAGATAAAGGATATTATTTTGCCACAAAAGAAGGCTTTAAGCGAATTAGGCAAGAATGGCAATGACATAAATATAATTTATAGGTTAGAAGGGTCCTTAATATTTAAAAGTAGCCATAGCAAACTATTTATATAATATTCTAGTGAAGCTCGGCGTATACGCAGAGTTATAGTCGCTTAAAGTCAAAGTACCCCTTATATTTTCCGGCATGGGTAGTTTTCCGCCCCGTATAGACGGACGTTATATATATATATTCTATTATAGCCATACACCCCTAAAGTATAGGCGTTACTAAAAGCTAAATAAATATATCTTAGTAGACCTTTATAAGAATATAGCCGAAGCGGGTCAGCTATTCTCCCTACTAGCGTACCCGCCTGCTACGCCACTAGCTACAATATACTCTTCTATAGGCTACCTACTTTAACACTCCCGGCTATCAAGCTCTTCTTCTTTATACTAAATTACAGCACTACATTTATAATTAAGATAAGCTTTAGCTTTAGCGAAGGCAGTGATTTTGTCTTATATAAGTTCAATGGTCTAACTAAAGCCATAAATGCAATAGAAGGAAACTATGCTCTAACTCCTATATCCTATAAATAGTGGGTTCTTGGTAAATATAAGCAACCGCACAGAGTGATTTAGAAGACATAACTGTAGTTTAAAAGGACAAGCAAGCTACTAATTCGGCAAGGGTTCCTCTCTAGCAGAATTTCTAGAAGATTTTACCGCCTAGGAGAGAATAAGAGCGGGGTAAGCGGATATTCCAATAATCTAGCGGGCCGAACTAACACTAAGATATAGTATTGTCACGGGACTGCCCGCGACACGCGCTACGCTAGACGCGTAGCTTTCCTTTCCTTGTTTGATATCGCTTGGCAGATAGTTTATCCGCCCCGATTGCCCCTATATAGATTCAGCCGCAGTTGCATTCCTGTCGAGCTCTCCAGCAATCCTTTTGAGTCTTCACGACAGCCGTACGTAGCTATCAATTCCACGAATCTAATGCTTGTTCATCTAGCGTTCGCATGTGATATATCGTCATCGTGACAAGTATCTATAGCATCTTATATTAGGGTTCGGAGCTTTTAGGAGAATATACTTTCCAAAAGAGCCAGTTTTAGGAGATACTTACCGAAAAACACTAGCGACTAAATAAAACCAACTAAATCTAATTGAAAAACCGAATCCGACTTTATCCTCCTAAAGACCTTACGTTTTGACTTACTTCTATATAACCAGCCAAAACCCTTAGGCGATGCTAAAGAGAGAATCTAAACTTGAGAATAGTTAAGAAGCTATATCGGGCCTAGAAAAGAGGAGGAAGATAGACTATAATAATGCTTAGATACTAGCGGCCAAAGCTCCTAAGCGGAAGTTGGTCAATAAGGATTATACCATTAGCTAGATCTGCGCTATAAGTACAGAGCGTGTTACTGCCTAAATATTTCTCAACAAGAAGCACGAAGGACCCAAATATATATCTACCCATAACAACAATAATTATCAACTAAGCAGGATTAGGAAATATAATATCGTTATAGCCGTCTTACCCGACAGGGAGTACGGTATATCCTCCGTAGCAAGCGCGGCAAGAGATATGCTGCACACCTTTCCCAACCTTAGAATCGGTCTAATAGTTGGCATTGGCGGCGGGGCGCCAAGTCTAAGTCATAATATCCGTCTAGGCAACATTGTGGTCAGCGCTTCTCGTAATAAGAAGGGTAGTGTATTCTAGTACAACTTCGGCAAAACGATATAAGATTAGACCTTTCGGCCAATAGGGTTCCTAGACCAGCCACTAATAGTCCTACAGGCAGCGGTAAATAGACTTAAGGTAGCGTACAAGGACGAAGGCTATCAGCTTAAAGAGGCTATCGACAATGTTCTTTAGAAGAGCCCAAGACTCTAGAAGAAGTATAAGCGACCAGACCTAAGTACCGACCGGCTATATCAAAGCAGAGTTATTTATCCCCAAATTGACAACTTAAGCTGCACGGTGCTCTATGGTGATAATATATTAAAGTTAATATTGCGACCTAGAAGGACTAAAGACGAGGATAATCTAGCAATTTACTACGGCCTAATCGCTTTAGCGAATCAGTTAATAAAGGATGCTTTGGTTTAAGATAGACTTATAGCGGAGATAGACGTATTATATTTTAAAATGGAAGCGGCAGGGCTTATAAACCACTTTCCCTATTTAGTTATTCGCGGTATATACAACTACTCGGACTTATATAAGAATAAGGATTAGTAAAGGTATATGGCGATAGTGGCGGCTATATATATGAAAGATTTTCTTTATCAAATCCATCCTAATAGGGTTAAGGCTAAGAAGAGAATTAGTAATATTATCTCTGGTCCGTTTAAGGCAGACTAAGAATTATCCTGTTAATAAGTACTAATTCTATATAATTATAGCAGACGTCTAAAAAGGCGTTAAGAAACTTCTCTATAAGCATTATAATCGCGAACATAACACCATTCTTAATTAGCTTACCCTAATTAACTATATTTTTTAGCAGAGTAATTTTATTACTAGACGTTAGGAAGGAACTAGGGAATAGCTATTAAGGTCAAACGAATTCTAAGAGTGGATTAACCAAGACAAGCAGATAATATTCTATCTAGGCATTCCAGGAGCTAGCAAGATAATAATTATATTAATTGTTATCAATGACCTCTATATAAGGTTCCGAAATGACGCCAGTATTAGTATTATATACCTATATTGCGAGTTTGGACAGAAGCAGGGGTAGAAGCCTATAGATCTACTCGCAAATCTACTAAAGTAGTTGGTCCATTAATAACCCGCAACGCCTAAAGATATTAAGAGTCTATATAATTACTATAAGGGTAAACGGACCCGCCCTTCGTTTAATAAAATCTTAAAAGCATTGTACTCTATTATTGCTAGTTATTTAAAGACTTTTATAGTTATTAATACTCTAGATAAATGCTAAGCTTCCAATAGAAGTTATAGGAAGTTCCTATTAGAGATCTTTAACCTTTAGGCTAAGACTAGTGCGAGCCTCTTTACGACTTCTTGGTTTATCCTAGAGATTAAGAAAAAGTTTAAAGTAAGGAGTATATAGCTAGAAGAGAAATAGTGAAAGCTGCTAGTAGAATATGCGCTTACCCTTCTCTTTACTATATACTTAACCAACACTAATCTTAGGTTCCTTCTTGCATACCTATAGATAAATTCTTTTATAGATTAGCCGACGCTAGGAGATATTAAACTAGCTTTATAGAACCTATATAATAGATTAGACGGGACTTATAAATAGGTAATAGAAAGAATTAAAAGCTAGGGAAAGAGCTTTTAAAGGCTTGTAAAACGGATTCTATCCTAGGTCGCTTACACTAAGAGACCACTCTCTACTAATAAGCTAAGACATGCCCTTATAGTTAGGCATAGTATACTAAAGCTAGATAAAAAATTCCTTCCTAAGGTTTAAGTCTTGGGTTCTATATACGCTGGCTTAGTCACTATTGATAAAAAAAGCGATATTATCCGTCTGGTCTACTATACGACATAGGAATACTTTAAACATTCCTAGAATTTTTAGTTTCTTAATATAGAAACAGATATTAACCGGACTTATATTACCTATCTATTATTTAATGCCTTTAAAACCAGTTTTTGTTAAACAGATAAAAAGTTTAAGAAACGATTACACTTAAATCTACTTTATAACTACGCGGCCTAAAATTGGGGATATTATACTTGGCCGGCTATAAAGGAGGTGGAATAGTTAATTCTAGAACTTCTTAAGAGCAAAGCTAAGGTATCTAGCTCTAGCCAGGCTATAATAGCTTCTAGAAGCTACTTAGGCTATAGTTAAAGAGTGCCAAGGCAAATGATAGGATTACACCAAGCTGCTTATTTTAGATTAGAGAGTGTAATGACAGCCTTGCTAAGGGATAGAGTCGAGATTAACCCAAAAGATTCCAACGGACGGACGCCGCTGTAAATGGCCGTAGAGATCGGGCACGCGGCGGTGGTCAAGCTGCTACTCGACAAGGAGGGCGTCGACGTCAACTCCAAGGACTCCTTCGGACGGACGCCGCTGTCGAGGGCCGCAGAGATCTGGCACGAAGCGGTATTCAAGCTGCTGCTCGACAAGGAGGGCGTCGACGCCAACCCCAAGGACTCCTTCGGACGGACGCCGCTGTAGAGGGCCGCAGGGAACAGGCACGCGGCGGTGGTCAAACTGCTGCAATCGCACAACACCCTGTCTTAATAACGTACCATCTTTAACCACCTTCCCACCCACCGCCTACTGCTGCCCTTTTCTTATATATTCCTTAGGGTAGCAAATAGAATAGCTTAAAAAGTAGGAGAAATTTACTTAGTCAACTTTTTTAAGGAGGTAAGATTGGGAGTAATATAAGATATTAAGCTAGTAGGGTGACGGCCAGAGATAGAACCTAAATATTGCAAATTTATAGTTACGTGCACTTTTAATAACAGCACCACATGCTTAGCAGGTTAATTAGTCTTTAGCTCTCTCTTTATAAGCTATAAGCTATAATAGTAATACAGGAGCGGAGCGCGTAGTGCGATACTAGGTACTTATTATAGGTAAAGCAGGTATACTATTTCTACAATCACGTGGTAGTGCCTTCGTTCTATTACATAGCGCTCTTAAGGTCAGCGTCCCGTGTCCGCGATTATATAATCTCATACTATATCACACACTATAACAGTAGTAATAGCAATATTTATTATCACTATAACTGTGCAAATAGTCGGAAGACTTCTAGTATAGTGTAATATTGGCTTCTTACCAGAGGCTGTTCTTGCTTAAAGCCAATATAAGTTAGGGGCAAAGTTCTGGTTCTATGCCCTAAAGTTGTTCATAACATACCTCCTCTTAAGCGAGACACCCCAAGCAAGACAATTTTTAACACGTTTTCTCAATTTTAGTAGCAATAAAATAGCTTTTTTTAAAATTTAAAACTTTAATATAAAGCAAGGATACTCTAAAAAAGCCTCCTAAAAATTATATAAAAAAAGTTCAAAGGGATAAATTTTTATTAATAATTTTTAGTTTCTTTAGTTTAGCGTAAAGATTGTAGTATACTAGGTAGATCCTTATCACTAATAAACCAGGTTTTCCTAACCAAATTCTAATTATAGTATATTTTTATCTTCCTTCCTACTTAATAAAGTAAATTTCTAAATATATAGTTCGTTTTTAAGATATACTCTATTTTAGAAATAGATTTAATACAATATTATTTTATTAAGCGTGGCTTAGAACTAGATAATCGAGGTATTTCACTTAGGGGGGTATCTCGTTTAGGGGTAGCACGTTAACGTTTGGCGGGGTGTACACACGCTAAATTCGCCACATAGGGCCTAATCGCCACCACATCGCTCGGCGCTATCCAACAGCAAAAACAACGCTTTCATCCAACATCTCGGTTACGCTCTCGCCATCCCCACGTTTGTATGTATTCCGCCATCTCCACAACCCTATAGCCAGAGCGGGTCGGCCGCTCTCCCTGCTAGCGTGATCGAGGTGTTCGTCCGCTTCCCTTAAGATCTAAGGATGGCAAATCTTTAAGCTTAAATTAAAGTCAATTCTATTACTAGCTATCTTGTCCCGATATAGAAACGTCTAGAAGCTTCGTCGTGGCAAATTTCCTAACTATATATACAAGCCTACCTCCAAACCACTCTTTGGGATAGAGGTATAATAAAATATATAATAATTAGCTAATTACCTCTACATAAACGGTCGAAGTGCTTAAGATTCGTCCAGCTCAACGGTGCATATCCATATCTTCCCAGATCCAACACCGATGCCGATAGTCTTCCCCGACACAGCCGAACACGACGGCCGATACTCTGAGGGGAGCCACACTAAGTTCTCCGAATTATATGTTATCCATACTCCATCTGAACTCAAAGCCACGCCTTGATATCGAGAATTTTGGGGATTCGTAATACGCCGTGTCAAGCTTGAAGCTGATGACGTCTCAGATGCATCAGTAACGATGGTACCAATTTCGGTGTGAAGATATAAGCCAGTAGTATCGATCGATATGTTGAAGAGTGCCCTGCCAATACTAAGCGTCTGCAGGCACCCGCCACTGCTTGCATCCCAGATCTTGACCGTCTCGTCAGATGACGCCGACGCGAGCCGTGCCGAGTCGTGCGAGAAGGCGACTGAGTTAACATAACCGCGATGGCCCTCGAGCGTCTGTAGGCACTCGCCACTGCTTGCATCCCAGATCTTGACCGTCCTGTCATCCGACGCCGAGGCGAGCCGTGCCGAGTCGTGTGAGAAGGCGATCGACCTGACATAATCGCGATGGCCCTCGAGCGTCTGCAGGCATTCGCCACTGCCTGCATCCCAGATCTTGACCGTCTCGTCGGATGACGCTGACGCGAGCCGTGCCGGGTCGTGCGAGAAGGCGATCGACCTGACATAATCGCGATGGCCCTCGAGCGTCTGCAGGCACTCGCCACTGCTTGCATCCCAGATCTTGACCGTCTTGTCGTCGGACGCCGAGGCGAGCCGTGCCGTATCATGCGAGAAGGCGACTGAGTTGACATAACCGCGATGACCATCAAGCTGCAGGCACTCGCCACTGCTTGCATCCCAGATCTTGACCGTCTTGTCGTCGGACGCCGATGCGAGCCGTGCCGAATCGTGAGAGAAGGCGACCGAGTTAACATAACCGCGATGGCCCTTGAGCGTCTGCTGGCATTCGCCACTGCTTGTATCCCAGATCTTGACCGTCCCGTCGTCGGACGCTGACGCGAGCCGTGCCGAGTCGTGTGAGAAGGCGATCGACCTGACATAATCGCGATGGCCCTCGAGCGTCTGCAGGCATTCGCCACTGCCTGCATCCCAGATCTTGACCGTGCTGTCATCCGACGCCGAGGCGAGCCGTGCCGAGTCATGCGAGAAGACCACCGATCTAACCGCATCACTATGGCCCTCAAGCGTCTGCAGGCACTCGCCACTGCTTGCATCCCAGATCTTGACCGTCTCGTCAGATGACGCCGACGCGAGCCGTGCTGAGTCGTGCGAGAAGGCGACCGATTTGACATAATCGCGATGGCCCTCGAGCGTCCGCAGGCACTCGCCACCGCTTGCATTCCAAATCTTGACCGTGCTGTCATCCGACGCCGAGGCGAGCCGTGCCGAGTCGTGCGAGAAGGCGACGGACCTGACATAATCGCAATGGCCCTCGAGCGTCTGGAGACACTCGCCACTACTTGCATCCCAGATCTTGACCATCTCATCGGACGCCGACGCGAGCCGTGCCGAATTGTGGGAGAAGGCCACCGAGCTGGCCCATTCGCTATGGCCCTCGAGTGTCTGCAGGCACTCGCCATTACTTGCATCCCAGATCTTGACCGTCTTGTCGGCTGACGCCGAGGCGAGCCGTGCCGAGTCGTGAGAGAAGGCCACCGAGCTGATATAATCGCTATGGCCTTCGAGCGTCTGCATGCAGGCACTCCATTTATCTCTCATAGCCGGCTTTATCGCGATCCACTTCGGCTCTTCCTTCTTGAAAAGACCCCTTATCAGGCTGCGGGTTGGACTAAACACGAGTGCGGACGCATATGCTTGAAGAGGACTCTTCCCTATTGCCCACTTGTGATACATAATGAATCGGCGCGCATCTCGAACTAGCTCAATTAATGTAGATGCATCTGCTCTTCTCTTAGTTATGTCAGCATGTATTATAGATAGCATCGCTGGTCACAGGATTACCTGAATTACAGCCTCGAGTTTCGCCATGGAAACTACCCCTTCTGACATTCTCTTGCAAAGGCTCAGAGCCTCAAGCCAGTAGAGGTATTTGTTTCGTATAAGGCTGTCGACAGCACCTCCATCCTGCAGGTCGACCTCGTGATTTGCATGAGAGTTGGGATTCCAGTTACAGAGGTGATCAACCCAATAGATGCACGAGTAGCGTAACACCGCTAACGGATCTGGATCACGCTGTTCAACCCGCTCGATAGGATATCCTAATGTACGCAAGCTGTACATATCTCGTCGTAGCGTCTTAGACATGACTAGAAGCGATCTCGAGAAGATTACATAGTGGGCCTCTTCTGTTCCAGACGGAAAGATTTCATCAAATGCCTTTGTGAATAAAAAGTCCTTTGCGGACTGATGCACAAAATAGACAGTACCTTCTTGGACCGTAAGAAACGAGCCACAAAGACTTATAATCTCCTGTAACGACCCTAGATCATCAGACATATCCTTAAGTATCCTAACAAGAGAAGTCAGCTCCTTTAGTGTGATGGGCTGGTATACAATCACGATCGTGGCTAGTATCTGCTTGCACAGATTAGCATTATCTGAGTGGCGTATTTGCTGCATCATTCGCTCGTAAAAGGAGTCAAGTCCAGGTGGAAACGTGTTCAGCCTCGCAAGGGTGTTCCATTGTGGGATCTTCTCAAGGTTTTGACAGACCAAAGCTACCCAGAGGAAAGTGCCATTCGCATTTGAGGATAGATGGCGTAACACGACGTCTCGCGTTTTGTCGTCGTACTTCTTTCCTTGAGCCAGTTCAAGCACTTTGTGCTGGACGAATATGCTGACAGCTGCAGAAACAGACTCTGCGTTGAGCTCGAGGCACAGCTTCACCTTATGTCCTACCCTCTCCAGACGTTCCTCAATGTCGGGCCAGTTACGGCTAGAGACGATCCATTTGACACGGGAAGATGCAGACGACTTCTGGGCGATAAAGTTTAACAGTTTCAGCAAGCCTGCTACGCACTCGTCGAGCGCATCGATGATTAAGTACGTGCTGTTTAAGCCCGGGTCTTGCAGAATATTTGTGAAGATCTCAGACAAGGCTACCCAGGCATTCGCATCCTCAAAGAGGGCTTTGCCAGCACAATCGTGCTTCTTCCGTACATGTGAGATGAGCGACGGCTGCTGATCGACAAGCAAGTACACCAGACCTCGCAGCACGGCCGTGGCGTTGTTGATTCGTGAGTCCGTGGCCTGGCAGAAGAAGTAGGACAAAAGATCCGTTTCGGCCATTAACTTCTTCAGTTCGTTGACAATGCCGCAGAGAAGCATCGTCTTACCCTTGCCGGGATCGCCCTTAATCCATAGCAGTCGGCTCCGCCGATCATTACGCCATTGTTGGAAGTCCGGGTTTTCGAGGATCCAGTGGTATGAGTCCTCCAACAGTCCGCCCTTGGTTTCCTCGATACGCTTCTTGTCATCACGGGGATCGGTAAGGCGTAAGTGTTGAATGCATTCCTTGTCATTCACCAAAGGCTTGTCGATCTCCTCCCGAAGCCGTGTGAAGGCATTCTCCCTCCCTTCGCCATAGATAAGGGGTATGTGGACGTCAAAAATGCCTAGTAGTGAGTACGCCTTATCCTCTTCGAGCTTGGTCTGGCGGCGTTCTATCCATGACAATCGGTCGTCAACGCTGAACTGAGATAAAGGGGCCCCTTGAAGCGCCGAATCAGGAATTCCCGTTATCTCGTGAATTTGTTGCTTTAGAGACCCTTTGTCACCAAGTCTCTTGTGATCTCGGGAGAAGAATTCGACTGAACTTGAGGCAAGAAGCTCTTGCAGCGTCCAACCCCGTTTGAACCATCTGCTTTTCCGGAAATCCAATTCCCATGGCCGCGGGTTAAACTCTTCGTTGGTGTCAAAAGCAGGGCCAGAAACATCCGACAAGTAAACGTAGCATCGAGTCGCGCTGCGGTACCAGCGAAACATGGAGTTGATTGCGTGCGAGACTTCGGTGTAATTTGCCTTGTTGATGCAACAGGTGTCAACCCAGAAGTATTGCAAGCCATCTTGTCTGGCCTGTTCTCCACAGAACCGGATCTTGTCATAGCCAGGTTTATCATTGCCAGTGCCATTTGTCAGGTCTTCGAAGCTGACCTCGGTATCCACTCCCCATGTATGCGAAAGTATCGCATAGGGAGGGATTGCCTCGCCACCAACTAAATCCTCAGTAAGACTGAACTCGCCAGTGTTGCTGCGTCGCAAAAGACGCATTGTTTTGCGTGGAGCTGGACGGGCAAGCGGTAGGAATGGTTTTGGCCGGGTTCAGGCGCGGCAGCCCAACCAACTCGCTCGTCCGTTGAGAATATCAGTCCTAGCTATTCAGGTTAGCGAGCATACAGGAAGATAGGACGCTGAGCTATACCGAAGAATTGCATCTGAAGGCGAGACACTGTAAGAGTGCTGTGAGCTGATTCTGTTGTGCCTTTGCCATATCCTTGGTTTGGTGAGGAGGGTTAGGACAAGCTCAGCCCGGGGCGGGGTGCGGCTGAATGCACAGCCCACAGTGTGGGGTAAGGCTTAGATGCAGCGGTCAGGCTTCAGCAGAAGGCGAATTTGCAAGGACTAGACTGAATATGCTTACATCTTAAGCAAGAGACGAACACCTTGATGACACTAGTAGGGAGGGCGGCCGACCCGCTCTGGCTATAGGGTTGTCGAGATATACTGAATTCGATGGGAATGTGGGAGAAAATGATTGATGGAATGACTGGGCCACATGTGGCTCTGGAAAACGCCACTTGGTCATTCCTTCCGCTAGTGACGTCTTACGAGAGGTGGACCGTGCGCGAATGGGTATAATCACGGAGCTTTGTTCCTATTGATTCTATTAGCCAGCTTTTATTAATAATAGTAGGACGAAATACACTAGTGGAAGGGATATGCAAATTGACCGTACTATATGGCACTTATAGCCGGAAGATCCTTATTCTTGTGGTTTAAAAAAGGTGGGGTAAGATTATAATAGAACCTAGTTTACTACTTAGCACTCTTTGGTTAGAGGGGATGATCTGGATTAGCGTAATATATATTACAGGCAATTGTTGTCTTTACACGCTAATGGCAAATTATATAAAGCAAGATATCTACTACACTATTATCTCCACTTATGTCTATCTAGAATATATTTTTATTAAATATTTGCGCCAGTAAAAAGGCCGTCTAATTTAGAAGGAATTACCCATTAATTTTTAAGACATTTTTATCTGTAATTATTAGTAGGGACTATAACTATGCAATTAATATACTAAGCGAAGGGTCCCATTTTAGACCTTATTAGGGATCTTGTTCTTCTAAGAACTATCTAGTCCAAGCTAAAACCCTGCTTAGAACTTTCTAGGCGTTAAGGAGTGGAATAGGTATATCTTATACCGCATAAAGGTTTCCTATAGGACCTAACATATCTTTACCCTGCTCTTTCTAAACTTCAAATTCAACATTTATCACTACAGTTTCTTATATTAAAATACCTTTATGCGATTACAATACACTTAAACAGCACTAGATAATTAAACGTCGCCTTTAATATCAGAACTACAATCAACTTCTCTATACGGAGAATGGTCTCGTATAGCATTGCCAGGCCGTCCACTCCCATCTTTCCTTAACCTATAACAAGGACTCTACATGCAAAGGATCACTCTCACTATACTATAAAGAATGTGATTAATTCTTTCCTTACGCTAGAGCCCTTACTAACCACTGCTTTGTATATTACTCTAACCCCTACCCTATCTGCAACTAGGTGGACTTTACTAGCTATGTATCCTTCTAAGCATTTAAAAGGTCCATAGGACATAGTTTCTGTAGGGACTGTAACCTGCGCTCCTTGGCCTCCATGACGGAGTTCCACTGCTATAACTGTAACCAAAACTTCACTAATAAGCCCGCTTTATAACAGCATCTTACCACTAAAGTCTATGCTCCTCCCTTACGCTATAAGCGCGTGTGTAAAGACTATAACCGGGAGTTTATTAACAAGATGGCTCTACTCTAATACCAGTCCTTAGTGGTCTACCGCCCCCTTAGCAATATCTAATATATGGCTTATAAGAAATGTAAAAAGCGCTTTAGTTGTCCTTTAGTACTACTCTATTACCTTAAGAGCGGTTCCTGCCGCTTAAAGATAACGTGGCGGAAATTAAACAAGGCGGTTTAAGAAAAGGATATTAATTGCCTAATTACCTATAATGACGGCGTCCTGGTAGAGATAGAGCTAGAGATACTTAGAACAGAGTACTCCTCTTTGCCTCTAATAGGGAGCATTATATTCACACCTAACACTAGCACTAATAGCCCTTCTACTCTTAGGTAATTTACTAAACTATAGTCTTCCCACCTTCCTTTCGTCCTTAAAATCTTATATCCGCTATATTCTAACTATAAGGCTTTCTATAATATCCAGGCTCTTTAGAGTTATCTATCTTTGCTAGTTTATACACTGAAAATATTCTACTGTCCACTGTCCCTTGCACTGTCGTCCCTTAATAAAATAGAAGTGTAGGATATAATAAAGCACTTCTTTACGCTAAGTGGGTTAACTTAACATATTAAGAGTAGGGCGTATATAGGGGAGATAGTTATATTAAAGAAGGCGGTAGAGTGCGTTAAGGGGAAGTTAAAGGAGGCAGGATGGAGGGGGTTAAGGTTATTAGATTCTTAATATAACTAGTTATTTAGCAGCTAGTAAGCCCTTAACTAGCACCTTAACTCCCTAGCTTACGCTCTACTATATAAGTACAACAACTATAGTTAGTTATTTAGCAGCTAACAAGCCATTAGCCAGCACTTTAACTTCCTAGCTCACGCTCTAGTATATAAGTGCAATAATTATAACCGCTTATTTTAAAGCTAGTAAGCTTTTAACCAACACCTTAGCTCCCTAGCTTACGCTCCATTATATAAGTGCGATAAGTACAACTAATAGTTCGGCAGTTCTTAAGCTCTCTAGCAGCACTACAAGTCCTTAGCTTCCGCCCTAGTATATAAGTATAATTATTACGATTGATCCTTTAGTAGCTAGTTGTCACGGAGTAGGCACGAGCCGGGATACAATGCACTAAACGAGGTAGTAATTGAGAAGGCTACGTACACGTAACTATGCGTGGTTGATACAAAGACATTGGATGAAGAAGAAGAGTCTTCGTGTGCCAGGTACAAGGTATAAATAGGGGTTGTAGGGGAACGTGCGTAGGTGTTTCGGGACGAACGTGAGCACGGGTCAAGAACGTCAAAGACGCGCAGAGACGTGAGAACGAGTAAGTCCCGTGACACTAGTATAGTTTTAAACTAGCACCTTAGCTCGCCAGTCTATGTCTTTAAATACAGCGAGTGAGATTAATTATTTAGCAGTCAGTCTCTTAATAGTTTATAATACCTTAAGTTTATAGGGCAGTTCTAGTATTATGCGCTTCTTAATCGGCGACGCACTAGTAGAAGCACGTAAGGTAGAGGCTCGTAGTATAGTCGATTAGGAGGTATAAGTAGGAGAGGGGGTCCTTAAGAGTATTTATTTATTAAGATTAGCTTATACGCTTAGTATATCTTATTTACTTAGGTATAAACGTCTTCTTTAACCGCGCTAATGTCTAGGAAACGCCACAAAATCATTTTCATAGCGTGTGCATAGCTATAATAGAATATACACTACCCTAGCGCATCTGGTTAAAAGCGTATATTAATCTTAGTAATTAAACGGCAGAGTTTATACCTTTTAAAGTAATACACACGGCCACTTTAACATATTTTTACCTTTTTTAGGTATAAATCTAGGCATTTTGATTAGCGTAATCAATACGCGCTTTTAACCAGATGCGCTAGGGTGGTGTATATATATATACGTTTTTATAGCATGCACTTTAAAAGTCTCTTAAAAAGGACACGTTGCCAATAGTAAGGCTAATTCAGGTGCCCGTAATAGGGCACCTAATACTTAATCAAATTTGGTTTAGCGGACAATAAACCCTAGTCTAAAGCAAGCAGCTATAAAAAGCTAGCACTTGGTATACCTATAATATTAATAAGTACCTATAAATAGGAGTACCTATAATAGAAGGGAGTATCTACAATAGAGAGTACTCTTAATAGTAAGGAGTACTTATAACAATAAGGAGTACCTATAATAATAAGGAGTACCCACAATAATAAGGAGTACCCGCAATAAAGGGGAGTGCCTATAAGTGTAAGGGCACGAAGAGGCTTCGGGAAAGATTCGAAGGAACAATATAAATTCTATCTAAATCTGAGGGTATATAGCTCTTGCTAGGAACAAGACGTTGCATAAAGAAGAGAAAGGAATAACGAGAGAATCTTGCAATTAAACAGTTCAGGGGTCTTGGTTAATACGTGCGCACATACGCACGCGGACGGACTTTGGTAGTATTCGATTAATCTAGTAGAACTTGGCAGAAGTCAATCAAGCTAGCAGAATTCGGCAGAATTTGGTTAAAGCTTTAAGTTCTATCTATTAAGTGTTTTACTGAGACATTTCCACTGTAACTAGGCTAGTCCCGTTACAGTACCCCCCCTTTAGCCAAAGGTTTAAAATAATACAATTTTATTATATTATATTTTATGTTAGGTAACGGTATAGAGTTTTGCTAGTTCTAATTGTTAAACAGACTAATTAGGATTTTCCATCCCTGGGATAGAAAATCGCTATTAGTTTGGTAAAGGCGGTGAGCCGAACTAATATCTTTATAGTAGGTTTTGGCAAGGCAAATCTAACTAATTAGATAACTTTGACCGCTGGTTGAAGTTCCTTGATATCTTGCGCGTCATATAACCGTGTTATAAGTGTTATGGTATTCTTTAAGCTCTTTTTAATTTTGAGTTTCCTACTATTGTATTTTGTGTATTTGTGTTAGGTGGTAGTTATTTGCCTTTATATCGTATCCATCCAGCCAAAGTAGGCTGTGAAGGATGGTCCTTATAGAATTCTTTTACTAGGGAAGGCATATTGGTCTTAACTTGCTTATAGAGCTCCCAGGTTTGTATTTTGTATCCTTCCTACTTAATAAGAAGTTTAAATTATTTAGATTGTGTTTTCTATCGCATATTATTAATTAAGTTAATAAAGTAAGAACTATTACCGTTGTTAACAATTATGGGAGGTGGCGGCGGCACTTTGCGAGTCATAGGTTTGTCTTTTAAGGGTTGCAGTAAGCTTATATAAAATGTTGGATATATTTTCATCTTAGTTAGTAGTTCGAGCTTATAAGTATATAGGCTTAATTTCTTCTTAATTTGGTATAGGCCTGCAAACTTCCAATTAAGTTTCTTTAAGGGCCGTTAAGTTTTTAGGTTTTATATATTTAGGTAAACCATGTTACCTTCCTTAAAGTCCTATATAGGGGCTTATCCTTTGTTCATATGCCATTCCTGTACTATTTAAGCGTACGTTAATTTACTTTATAATAGTTCCGTTAGCTGCTTTATTTAATTAGCGAAGTTATATGCGTTAATTAACTGAATCTGTTTAATTGTGGGTCCTATCGTGTTGATTTTAGGTTGTGGTTTGAATCTAAGTTAGGGGTCTTGTCCGTAGGTCGCGTAGAATGGCGTTATACCTATTAATACGTTTATTATATTGTTTGCAGTAAACTCAGCCAAAGGCAGCCATTTTTCCTAGTTATCTTGCAGGTAGGAGTAGTATATTTATAGGTATTATTCCATAATCGCGTTCGCAATTTCGGTTTGACTATCTATCTCTGGATAAAATATAGTTAAGAGTTATATTTAAATGCTTAATTGTTTGCATAGAGCTTGCTAGAAGTCTAAAACGAACTGGCTTCCATGGTTGGATATTATTAAATTAGGAAGTCCGTGTAGCTTAAAGACGTGCTTAACGAAATACTTGGCTACTGATATCGCATTAATTGAGTCCATAGGAATTATATGTCGCATTTTTGTAAGACGGTTAACAACTACTATAATATTTATAAACCTGTTACTGTTAGGCAAGTTAACTACGAAGTTGATTAAGATATCTTGCCATCTTTGCATTGGAATTGGCAACGGTTAAAGTACTCCTTACTTCTTTATGTAAGAGGTCTTCCCATGTACATACGTTCTACAGGCTTAAACGTATTTTCGTATATAGTTATGCATTGTAGGCCAGTAGTATGCTTGTTAAATAATCTTATAAGTCTTCGCACGGCCAGGATGTCCTACTATAGGGGAATCGTGTATGAATTCAAGTATCTTAAATTGTAAGGGTTTGGAATTCGGAACTACCATCTTCTATTAATAGTATAGTCGATCGTTATAAATTTCGCATTTGGTAAGTGTAATATCTTTATACTATCATTTTCCTATTTAAATTGCTTTTATTATATCTACTATCTATGCGTTGTTCTTATATTTGTATTCTATTAGCTTATTAATTTCCATTTCCTATTTATTAATTTCTAATTTGTTTCTGTCAAGTTCTATATCTAGGAATATAGGATGTAGTTTCTTAAAGCGTTTGGGGGGTAATAAGATCCGTAATTAATTTATAATCCGTTCGTTTAAGGCGTTTATAGGTAAATCTTGTAATTATTATATTAATGTATTAGGCTTCTAATTAAGTTTGCCTGGTTAGTACATAATCTTAAAGTTAAATTATAAGAGGTATTCAGCCCAACAAATTTGGCGCTGCGTTAACTGCTTTATAGTTATAAAGTACTATAGGTTTTTGTGGTCTATTAATATGCGTATTAAAAACAATAATCCTTTAAATTCTAGACGCCATTATTTAAAGCATCTAATAATTATAAGTAGTTCCTTATTGTATATCTTATAGTTTAATTCAGTAAAGACAAGCTTTTGAGAGAGAAAGGCTACTAGACGTAGCTCACCGTTCTTATCATATTGCGATAATACTCCCCCTAGGGCATAATCAGACGAGTCTGTTTTGACAACACATTTAAGGTCAGGGTTAAAGTGGGCAAGAATTAGAGTGGTTGTAAAGCGTTATTTTAAGTTATTAAAAGCTTGTTTATATCTAGCAGTCTATTTAAATTTTATGTTCTTTCTTATTAGGTTTACTAATGGTTAGGCAATTTTTAAGAACTAGTTAATAAATTAGTGGTAGAAATTTGCAAATCCTAGGAATCCTTAAATATCTTATATATTACTAGGGCTTCCCCAGTTTATAATCGCAGCAACCTTTTTAGGGTCTATTTTAATTCTGTCGCGGGATATAATTAGGCCTAGGTACATAACTTCAGACACATAGAACTTGCATTTCTTAATATCGCATTGTAAACCCACATCTTGCAAATGTTTAAGGACTATTTAGACATGTTTTTAATGCTTAGAAAGCAAAGATAAGTAGATTAGGATATTATTAATATACGTGGTAACAAATACATTAAGGAATTCACGGAGCGTATTATTAACATATTGCTGAAATATACTAGGACCGTTCTTTACACTAAATAGCATTACTAGGTATTTAAAGAGTCCCTATTATATATAAAAGGCTGTGTACTTCTTATCTCCTTCTTAGATGCGAATTTGATTAAAGGCAGCAACTATATTAAGCTTTATAAAATATTGTGCCTTTGCTAGGCAGTTAAGCATCTCTTAAATTAAGGGGATTAGATATCAGTTTTAAATCATAATTACATTTAGGGCTTAGTAATTAATATAGAATCTTAAGCCTCCTCCTAGCTTTTTAATAAATAATATAGGTAAGGCGAATAGAGATTAACTAGGGCGAATAAATCCTTTTTCTAGATGCTTATTAAGGTATTATTGCATCACAAGCAGTTCTTCTTGTAATATACTGTATAACGGACTAAACTTTAGTGTTATACCAGGTTTAAGTTCTATTTTAAAATCATGTTCATTCTAATACGGGGGCAGCTAGTCTACAAATCATTTTTTAAACTTATTAATTAGATTATAGTACTCCTTAGGTATAAGAGATTAAGGGTTAACATACTACTTTGGTTCTAGCGCCTTCTTAATATCTTCTATTGTTATAGCAAAGATTTTATAATTTTATTTTCTTGCTAACAAAACAAAAGGTGTGGCTTGTATTATACAAATTTCAAGGGGTTTTAATATATCATCTTCGCATTCTCTACTGCGATTAGTAGTTGTAGTTTTGTTATATTAGTTTAAGGTTCGTAGTAAGGGCAATTTATATTATATCGAATTCGAATAGTCTTGTATATATTTATAGGGCAGGTAATATTTTAAATAATGACTTCGGCAATAGGTTATACAGAATTTTAGTGTTTCTTTAACCCAGCTAATTAAAGGGTTATGCTGTTTTAGCTATCTATGTCTAAGTATTATCTTATATTGCTTTAGGGGTGTTATAAATAGGGAAACGTATTTAAGGTATTTACCTATCCGCATTTTTACAAGAGCGTAGTGCGTTAATTTGCTATATATTAAGGGTTTGCCATTAAAGCCTTATAGGCCTTAGGGCTTATTAAGTTTCTTTAAATTTAGGCGTTAGGTTTTCGCGTAGTTCGCATTAATAAAGCCTATACTAGTAGCTCCACTATCTATAAGGATTTATACCTCCTTCCACTTTCTAAGTATTTAAATTTCGCTAAGTATATTAAGGGAGTTATATTGTGTATTAGCGCTAGAAGAGCCTAGACACTCATACTCTTCTACTTCTTATCCTAAGGCGCGACTTAACCTTAGGACAACTCGTTTTCCAAGTTAGCCAAGCATAAGATACTTTATAATAACTGGGTATAATTTATAGAATAAGTATAAGTTAAGAAGCAAGTATGGCTTAAAAAATAAGTGCAATTTAAGGAGTAGATGCGATTTAAAGACCGGGAGGAACTATAGCGGACTTTTTTAAAAGGGTAAGTTTGGCAATTCCTTTAGATATATCCTTTTCTGCCACATCTAAAGCATTCTCTATTTGTGGCTTAAGTCCTTTATTTGTTGGTTCCTAAGGGTATATAAGATCGCGTGGCGTTGAGGTCCATAGGGTCGTGCGTAGGTTTTAGAGAAGGGTCGCGCTTTAGGGTATATATTAGTTTCATAAAGTCTTAAACGCGAGGCGTGGTTGGCTTTAGAGAATAAGTTTGTTTGTTATATTAAAGGTCCTTATTAATTCGTTAACACATTATAGCAAATTTAGGTAGGTTCTTTGGCAGTTCCCTACCTACTAACTATGCTCTAATTTCATCCGAAATAGCTTGTTAAAGAGCAGCAACTTTAGCGGCTTTATTCCAATCTAGTTCGCTAATAAGGCCTAAAAATTCCAAAAAGAAGCTAGTAAAGTCTTAATTCTATTATTATAGGTTTTTAAGTTTGGTGACAGCGGTATATTTACGGCTGACGTTATTATACGTTTATTCTAATAAAGAGATAAAGATTTTAAAATTAACAAAGGTGCCGTTACAGAAGAATAGGTCTATAGTTTATACAGCGTCTTTACTTAATTAAGACATCCCATAGCTAATCTTGCTAGCTTTAATAGGGTATTAGTTATAGTTTATTAAAAGTTTAAGGCAGAGCTTAGTTACAAAGGGACGCAGGTTATTTCAATTTCTATTAAACATTAAAGGGTCAGGAAGCTTTTCTAATTTTATAGCAGGTACTGGGTTTATTATAGGTACAGGTTAGGCTACCGTTACTAGTTTAGGGTTCGCATTTAACGGGCCGGGTTCACATATAGTTATCTTAATTTCATTTATAGGTGTTACTATCAGGGTCTCTATTATAAGTATATTAACATTATAGAGTTCTTCGCGGAGTGTTTCTATTAATTACTAATACTAGGCTTCTAGTGCAGCCCACTACTAAGCTAAAGCATCTATAAAGGCTTCTTATATTGCAGTTAACTGTTCCCTAACTAGGGTTATAATACTTATAGTTAACGCATAGGATTCAAGGTTGTTTGCCATTTTAATAGTAGTTATTTTTAACGTAACGTAATATAAGGGCACGAAGAGGCTTTAGGAAAGATTTAAAGGAACAATATAAATTCTATCTAAATCTAAGGGTATATAGCTCTTGCTAGGAACAAGACATTACGTAAAAAAGAGAAAGGAATAATGAGAGAATCTTGCAATTAAACAGTTTAGGGGTCTTGGTCAATGCGTGCGCACATGCACACGCGGACGGACTTTGGTAGTATTCAATTGATCTGGCAGAACTTGGCAGAAGTCGATTAAGCTAGCAGAATTCGGCAGAATTCGGTCAAAGCTTTAAGTTCTATCTGTCAAGTGTTTTACCGAGACATTTCCACTGTAACTAGGCTAGTCCCGTTACAATAAGTAGCAGTGCCTATAGTAATAGGGAGCGCCCATAATATTAGGAGTACCTATAATAGTAGGTACCTATAATAGTTAGGAGTAACAAAGAGTGCCTACAGCGATATACCTTTAGCCGGTTTTTAGTAGCCGTCTTTAAATAGTTATATATTTCGCTTATAGATTTCACAAGAAAGCATACTATTTAATTAGTATTTACATTACTTTATTTTTATAAATTAGAAAATAAATACTTTAATTATAATATAACTCTTAGCTAAGTTATAGTAATTACTAAAGATCTCTACAAGAGTCTTTACTATAGTTAATTTTAGGCCATTCTAAAAAGAAACATCGCTTAGGATACCCTACCTAAACCTATATTATACTAGTTTAGTCTTGGCAAATCACCTCAATTAGATAATTACCTTAGTCGCACAATTTTCTAGCTTATATATTACCTAGCTTATAAGATTACCTAGTTTATAAGAGATCTTCTAGCTTACGAGATCTCCTAGCTTATAAAATCACCTAGCTTATAAGATCTCCTAGCTTGTAAAATTACCTAACTTGTAAGATTACCTAGCTTATAAGATCTCCTAGCTTATAAGATCTTCTAACTCGCAAAATTATCTAGCTTGTAAGATTACCTAGCTTGCAAAATTACTTAGCTTACAAAATCACCTAGCTTGCAAGATTACCTAGCTTATAAGATCACCTAGCTTATAATATTACCTAGCTCGCAAGATTACCTAGCTTATAAGATTACCTAGCTTATAAAATTACCTAGCTTGTAAGATTACCTAGCTTATAAGATTACCTAGCTTATAAGATTACCTAGCTTATATAATTACCTAGCTTATAAGATCTCCTAGCTTATACAATTACCTAGCTCGCATAATAGTTCTCTACCTTTATATGCTTGGCAGCAATAAGTCAGGCCAGCCTATAACTTATTTAGTCCTCTATAAAGAAAAGACTTATCGCTTTCTAATCCAGATGTCTTAGAATTAGCCTTTATTAGCCTACCCTCTTTAACCTAGTTAAAATATGCTAGCGTTTTCTTAACTAGTATAGGATAGAACTTTTCCTTTAAAGTAGTTAGTAGTCTATATAGCAATAGAGAGAAGAGGGCCTACCAGATTTTATAGGTTTAGAGGCCATAAAGGTTAATCTATAAACGTATAGGTATAAAATCGACCGTCACACCATATTAGGATATAGCAATCTATATTATAGTCTCGCTTTAATCTATTAGCCTTTTGTAAAAAGGTCTCCTTTTACTTTCGAAAATTCTTATTTATAGCTCGCTTTGACCTTAATAGTGACCTTTACTTTAAATACATCACTATAGTACTAGATAATTAATGGCCTATTAGCGTTTTATAGGGTAACTAGGGTACAAGTTAGCTCTAAATTGCATATTAATAAGGTAGGAATGTTGAGAATAAATATAGAATCTACCCCTTAATATTAGCTTAAGTTTTAACTAAAAACAAGATCTCGTTCTAAGAACTAGATCTAATTCTAAAAACCAATAAGTATAATTAGTCATAGATCAGAAAATACTGCCCGGCCATTATGGCTTAGTATTTAACTAAGCCCCACAAAGCCTTAGTCTAAGCCATATCAAATCGGCTTGACTTTTCCGCGCCTAATCTTCAATTCTTACATTCCGCTCGTATCTTACTTCCTTCCTCATACTTTTCTTCCTCATTATATCCTTATTTCAAAACGCGCCTAATATGTCTTCGACCTCTCTACGCTTATCTGCTATATGCTAGCCTCTTTAATCTCCCCTCCTTGCCTACCTACCTACCTACTACGTCAGCCCTCCCAACGTAGCTCTTAGCACGTTCGCCTACAATGGCAAATCTCTCTAAATTAGAGATAATTAAACCGAAACCTATCGGAAAAGGACTAAATAACTTTCGCGATTTATTTAACTTGGCTTATTAGAATCTAGACATCTCTAGCTCTTTAGAATCGTTATACCAGATTGGTAATAAAGGTAATTATTAATATACCTATTATAAGTTTCCATCTAACACTTGCAGAGCTAAAGGATATTTTGCTTAATCTAATACTAGCTCTACAGAGCCTTCCTACTTCTCATTTATTACCATCTAATAGTGGTAATAAAAACCTCCTTAGTAATCTATTAAGACTTAATTCAGCAGTTAACTCTAATAACTTCAATATTAAATGGTTCCTGCCTCTTCTAAATGCAATCTTTTAGATTTAACCTAATAAGGTTATCTGAGAAAAGGTCTATGCCGTTATAATAGAGTCCATACCTCCTCCCTAACCGTTACTATTCTACGTTTAAACCCTACATCTATGCAATATAAGCAGTTTTACCAACTCGTCTAAATATAGGAAATACGTAGATTATATTCTAAAGGAGGAGCTAGGCCCCCTTTATATTAGGATTCCTAGCTTATATAAAGCATTCTTTAAGGAAATAGAAGGTCTTAAGGCGGTAAGCACCACCATTTTCAAGAAATACAAGGAAGGGGACAATCTACTATACACTAAGAAGGGCGGTTAGCGTAACTAGCTTAAAGGCGCAAAAGAACATAAAGTCCTAAAGTAGTTTAACAAGCTAATTATATTATTTCTAGACTTTATAAAGGAGTATAGGTTCGTTCTAAAAGCACAATAAAGATTAGTAGAGCACACTTAGCAGCCCTTATAAGGATCTACAGCCGACTAAAAGCTAAATATTAGCTTCGTAGACGATCTAATAGCCAGCAAAAGCTCCTAATGCTATTAGTCGTATATACTTATACCAGAAGAGCTAAAGAGTAATCTAAACACTAATATAGCCTCAAAGGCACAGTTCGATTTAGGGAAATATATAAGAGAAGTCTTCGCTACTTAGGACACTCGTCGCTTTATCCTAGGCTTTACCCTCTATAGATCTATTATGCGGCTATAGGAGTATAACTAGGTAGGAGGCATTATATTATCACTATTTAATATTAATAAAGATGGACTACAATTTACCTCGGCAATATTAGGATTTCTCTAGATAAATAAGGAGCAGCTTAGGTTCGACCCTACTATTCTAATATTGGACGGCAAGCAATATATTAAGGTTATACACAATAATCAAACCAAGTGTCTTATCCTTAACAAACCTATAAATCGGGCACGCTATATCGCCAGTCAAGCAACTACTTACTAGAAAGCGTACCGTAAGGGGGACACCTCCAAGATATCCCTCATTATTAAAGACTTATAGTAGTACCCGCAGCGCGAAAAAGAAGGTAAACTGCTATATAAGGTAACGGAGAAAGAAGTAGTCAATATAGCCAAGTACTATCACCACGAGATAGTTTATATAGGTGGTAAAGAAGATAATATTTACAATAACGTCCATAAGGGGCTAGATATTACAAAAGCGACAAACTATAAGCCAGAAGGCTTAATAATGCCCCTAAGACCAGCTAGAGTGCAAATTAGTACAAAGAAAGGCTAAAGTTCTAGCAGAAAGAGGTCTTCCAGCTATAGCGCCCTGTTATCACCTAGCAAGCGCACGTATTCGAGCTCTCCGATTAAGCGCCCTATTATATAAAATCGCGTATATTGACGCGTTATTACTAGGGACTACGGAAAGCCTCTTTATAAGGCAAGCTCTTAGGCTACAATACTTGCTACACTAGAGGGTTATATTAAAGGATATAAGTCTTCATATATGCGGGCTGGCATTATCTAATATAACGTTTTGATAGGCAACCTAATAATAAACAAGGAAGACAATAATCCTTCTTAGCCGGCATTCTTAATCGACTTTAATCTTACAATCAAAGAGCAGCGGGAAAAGCCTTTAGGAGCGTGGGGGAAGACCGGCATATAAGCGTTTATAGCAATTAGGGTACTTCTAAATGACAAAAAGCATTCGTTTATACACGATCTTAAGTTATTCTTCTAGGTGTTATTCTAGATCTACATTTACTATAATAGGCTAGGTAAGAACATTAGGCTAACAGAGTTCGAGTATTAGAACTACAAAAGTGATAGGAAGTTGGTAGGTTTAAAAAAGAGTATTATAAATAACAAAAGGGATTTTCTCAAGACTATAGAGGAGAACTTTACGCCATATTACCAGCTATTAATTCTTTACATCAATAGATTACGGAGAAAAGTGTTTCCTAATAGTAAGAGATAGAGGGATCTAAATCCAAAGCTGTACTTTAATATAAAGAAGATACTTTAGGCAGCACAGGATAACCTAAAGGCATTAGAGAGATAATAGGATTTTTAGTTTTTTGGAAATGGCAGAAATAGACAAGGGCAAGCGCCTAACGGTTACTATTATTAATTAACTTCTACATTAAACCCACTAAATAGCCCAGTTCTGGTATCTACATCCAAATATAAAAACTTGTAATTTTTAAGACTGCTCTAAGCCAAAAGGGTAAGGGAGCTATCTATGTCCGCAGAGTTACATAAAGCTTAAAGTTGAATTTTCGTACTATAGGTAATAAGAGATTCTCTTAAGAACTTCCTTATTACAAATTATTAGACTCTTAGGTCAATAGACGTAGATGGTAGCATAATACGCAATATATAAGGTTAGTATAAGTGTAGGAAGCTTAGTCCATGGATTTCCAATGTTTTTATTATAGGAGACTGTTCTCTTATTAAAGGATATACTCTACTACTACAATTTGTCTATACATATAATAAACAAAGCTAGATTACTTTATAAACCTAAAGTCCAATCTATTAACAAAAAGTTATATAATAGAAGTAGTAGTAAAGTAAATTAGTATTCTGGGATAGTAATTAGGTTTATAGATAGCATCTAATACACTATAGACAATATAATCCTTAAGATGTTCAGTTATAGCTATCTTGACATTTTAAGGGTCTACGCGCTTACCTAATTTATAGAGGGAAATAGACTCCAAAGATAAATAACCATATATTTCTTCTACTATATCTAACTAGGTCCCACTCTTAAGATTAATAGAATTAAGGCATAGAACCTTAAGCGTTTTGCAGTACCGCTTAAGTAGTCCTACAAGTTTCTCTTAATACATTTCCTTCTAAAAGAGTTATATAGATTATAAACGAGGCTAAGTAAGACTGCCTAGGCATTTCTCCAAAGGCATATTATCCACTTTGCAATTAAAGTCAAAAGTCAATGCTTCTAGCTCTTCTACCGTAGTGACCAATTTTGCTATATTCCCTTACATAAGAATATCCTATTTATTATCTGTATTCTCTATCTAGAGGCCAAAAGCTACTTTGTAAAGATATCGGAAAGCATTACAGAAATAGACGAAATCGCGTGGTGACATGTAGAACGAACCAGGCGAGATCCCGCCCGTTAACTAGCTGCGAAGGCTACGTAATAGATTATTAAAATAATCAATAGAGAGCATTTAGACACGCATATTTACAATTAAAAGTGCCTGGCTTATAACCCTAAAGCTATAATCTATATTTATATTACTAGTCTTAGGATCCCCTATACATAGGGGAAGTCCGTAAGGCACCTTCGCGTATAAGGGATAAACTTAAAATAGTAGTCCGCCAAACCCGGCGCCTTTTAAAAGGTCCACTCGCCCAAGAAACTATTTAGACCATAAACACTCGCCCAAAAGATCTCTTATAGGACGCTAGTGATTTATAAGCATAACTATTTAGATATTCAGCATTCTAGAAAGAGTAGTAGATATAATTACAATATCTTCTCTATCCTATAGGGTCATTTCGCTTTCTTCAATACAATAACAATAGTACTCTCGACCCCATTCCAAATTATACTGCGAAAGTAGTACCTCTTTAGATACATTTCTACTTACTCTAATTTTAGATAGGTAAAAGAAGACAATAGAATAAACAATTTCCTAGGCGAAGAAACTTAGTATTAGATGCCTAGATATCGCAGAAAGTACTTCAAGGTCCTTAAGGTGGAAAAAGGCATATACTCTAGTAAACAGATGCGGAGAAGATAGTATATTAAGCTTCTTTAATACCAACTAGATAGATTTAAAATCGCTTTTAGAGACGCCTCTAAATATTTCTATACAGAGTTCTAAGGGAACGTAATCCATAGTCGGATAGGAGTAGCGAACTCTTAGGTTTGCTATTATTGTGGAAGTCCTACCCCGACTTAGAAGTTTAGTCGGCCTATAAGGTAAGTAGTCTTAGCTTTCTATAAATAGAAAATAAGTCGAAATCTTAAGGAGAGCCTAAGCCCACTTTAATATCTTATCTTAATTAGCAACAAAGTAACTACAATAATAAGTTTCTACCTTCTAGTTAATATATAAATGGCTTACTTTTAGAAGGTAAGGCAAGCGACATTAATAGAAAGATAAGAGGGAGTAATATAAAGGGCGTTATTACTAGCCGCTAGTCTGACCATATAGGACAGAAAGGTATTTCAAAGAAAAGATAGAGAGATACTATAGCCTAGGGCTGCTCCCAATTCCATATTTAGCATTCCTCCTTCTATATCTCCGGACCACTAGCTAGCGCCTCAGTTCATAAAGCTTTAAGCAGCAACGCCGCTATATTAAATTATACCAGTCAACGAACTAATTCTTAGCCGAGTTTCAATACCACGTCTAAAAGGGCCGAAGCAGCAGCACCGCCAGGCCGAAGCGGGTTAATAGATTGCGGAAGGTAGTATTTCCAGGCGGTGGGAGGCGAAAGGGAAAGGATAAAAAACTTCCTTCTCAAATAAAGGAGGTGCTTTAGGAAGCAAGGAAGGATCTAAAGGTACTTACAGAGTAGATAGAATAATATTTTATTACTCTTCCACTATATAAGTGAAGTTTTGCAGAGATTTAGGCGGCCAAGGCTAGGTAGCAACCTTAGGCCAAAACGCATATAAAATAGCGTAGGGCAAGTCACCTAGGTTAAATAAACCCTAGAAAGCAAATAACCTAATCTTCCACCAGGTCCCTACACCCTACCATCCTATATAGGCTTTATATTTCATAAAACACGCAATCTACTCTCTAGCCTATTAGAAGCCGCCTTATACCGCCTAAGTAGAGGCCGTAGAAGAATTAATCCCCTACTCTAACTAATCCCCTACTTAAATAAATCCCCTATAGGAGCCAATACCCACATATTTCGCCGTTCTATAGGAACCAGTCCCCTACTTTAATAAATCCCCTACAGGATCCAGTCCCCTACTCTAATAAATCCCCTATAGGATCTAGTTCCCTACTCTAATAAATCCCCTACGCTAACAAATCCCCTACGCCAACAAATCCCTTATAGGTGCCAATGCCTATATATTCTACCACCCTATGGGAACTAATTCCCTACAGCTTGTATTCCCATATAAGAGATTGCCCCTAGAGGTAGCTCCGCAAAGCCTAGAGGAACTCTGCTCCAACGACTATAAATAAAAGGTTTGGTCTAAAATACGTCAATAGCGCCAATTTTAAGAGTATAGGTATAATTCTAGATCTACAAGATCTAGGCTATCCTATATTAAATAAAATAACAGTATACTTTAGTCCTCTAGCTGGACTCCTAGTAATATCTAAAGATATTAAGAATATTACACTTAAAGAATAGTTTTAACGGTAGAAAGTTATTGGCCTAAAATCTTAGGTTAGAAAACAAGCTTAAAGAGACTGCCTAAGTACCCCCCCTACTAATAAAAAGTCCTAGGGGATAAGAGCCCTAGGGTTAAAAAGCCCTAGGGGAATAGAAGTATAAGGGAATAGAAGCATAAGGGCTTCTATAAATAGGCAAATCGCTAGGATTTATTTTTATCCTCAGCTTCTCGGCTTTTAATTAGTTAGTACACTTTACTAAGCCTTACTAGCTTACGCTTTAACAAATTGCCCTACTGTGAGGGGACTTTGTAGACAGGGGGCTATAAGGACACGATTGTGGAACAGGATAGATTGGTAAGAGAGATGAATCCTTAAGGAGGTAAGGCCTCTGGGATCGTGGAGACTATATACTACGGGCACGTGCCTCCGGCACATGACCGGCGACCATCTAAGGGGCGTCCGGAGGTTGTCCTGAAGGCAACCCAAGGTGTCCGCAATAATATCCCTTACATTACCCCCCCCCTTCTTGCGGTCGGCCCCCAATCGCCATTACCTTGCAGTAGGGAGATTATAAGGGCTCGTCCTAGAAGGGGTTTGGAGAGATATTAGTAAGCCACTATATATTATCTATCTATCTAACCCCTGCTTTAAACTCCTGAAAACCTTAATAAGGAAAAAATATAACTAAAGAAAAGACGCGAGGATTGCTAGGAGACCCCTTAGAAGCCTACCAGAAACATACTAGTAACTACCTAGGCTAACCTAAGAATTTTTATACAACTCTACTTCTAAGCCTTTATACCGGTCTGTAATTAATTACGAGTGTTATAAGCAATTTAGTGTTCCTAATATGGTTCCGTAGGACCTTTTGGTATAGGATTTAACATATAGAGCCTTGGCTTGCCGTTATCTTTAACCTTTAAGATATTGATCTATAATCCTTTCTCATTAGTTCTGTGCTATATATTTGGCATAGCTCTACTGCCTAGCAAATAAAAGGGATACTTCGCAATAGCGCCTCTAGCTATTATACGATTTGTTAAAAACGTCTATAACGTTATTCTTTGATACTATAGTATCGTTTAGGTATAATTTTACCTATATGCGTCTGTAATTGACGTTTTAATTGCCTTCCCCAGCCGCGTAATTAGTTTTTGTAAGGAAGTGATAACTAAATAGCTTATACGCGTGTTTCCTTCCTTCTGAATTGCGCTATTGTAACGGAGTTATATTGGCAAGGTTGCGGCTATTCACCAGAAGGGTATTAGGAGGTGAAGTATAGAGACACCTTGCTTATTAAGCTGCTCCTTTTCTTTAACACCTTACTTCCCATCATTGCCCTTCGTCCAAATTTGGACGTATCTTTAATATATTATTAAGATTTTCTTTTTTTCCATTATTAATTTAATATGCCTCTTCGTTCTTCTACTAACTGCTCTTCTAATCCGATTCCACAGCGTATTCTAGCCCTACCGCTATATATAGAACCCTAACCTCCGCTAACCTATAACTGGTACTGGTCCTGCCTAAATAACTTTATATACACGTCCTTAAAAGACCAGAAGTCTAATAAGAAGATTCTGGATGCTTGCAATAAGACCCACTATATAAGGTCCAACACCTTTAGTCTTTATAATTAATGCATGCGTACTAAGAGCGGTAGTTGCGTTAAGGTGAGCTTTTCTATCCTTAATAGGTTTCTATTGCTAACTTTAGGCTTCAATATAGCCTAGGCCTAAGTGACGACGATCCTTTAATATCCTTAACTACTATATTACCCAGGCTCTCTCTTATTCTAGTGCTAACGCTAAACGTCTGGGTCGAATTTAAGACTATGCCATAGCCATCTACACCGCCTATAATTCCTAGCAAGCCAGCCAGAAACGCCTAATAAGGGAGCAAGGTTGGTATACTAAGGATAGGGTAAGGGATAGGGGTAATAAGAAGAAGGTTACTGTTTACCACAAGAAGGAGTTCGCGCATGCGCGTTAAGTTTTAAAAGAGCACAATATAATGCGGTATTAGGTAGGTTACCCTTTAGGTACCTAGCGGATAGGTAACTAATAATTGCTATAGTAAGGTCTTAGTGGTTCTAGTCTTTACCAGCCAGCTAACGTTTTTGTTTATTCTGGGCTTAAGCGTGTCTTTATTAACTATAAGCTTACGCCTTAAGAACTTTATTGGTACTAGTTTGGGCCTAATATTAGTATTAAGCGTTTAAGGATCTCTGCTCTATTTATACCTTATTGGCCTGCCCCCGTTTTTATACCTACCTATACTCCTACTAAGGGATCTGGATCTGGATCTTATTCCTATTAGCCATTACTTAGTGGGCCGATGGATACTAATTCTACACCTAGGGATAAGGCATAGTGGCTTTTAATTTAGGCATTTGGGATTAATTCTTGTATATAGTAGCAATTAGAAAGGCCTTGTAAAGCATTTAAAAAGGCATAGAAATACTATTCCTAATATAGACTAATAAATAGGAATGTAATTCTAGTAAAATACCCTATTAATTCTATACTATATATGTGAAAAGGCTAAGGACCTATCCTGCCTTAGGCCATAGCCCTAATTAATCCTTATAGTTTCCAGAGCTTGTCCGTTCTATATCTAATTTAACCTATTTGCTCTTTAAGGCCTCTCTTGGCCTACCGCAAGCTTTCTTTATAGGTTGCGATAACACTGTAGTATTAGAGCGCTTTCTGTAATTTATAGATTATAGACCTTGGTCCTAATATTCTTTTAGAATATCTTTATAATAATTAAGGTGATCCTTTGGTTCCTATATAGAGTCCTTAGCGGGCTAGCCTAGCTATTTAACTTTATATTAAAGCTTGTTCTTAATAGACTTATAGCATAGTATAGCTTTAACCTCATACCACTCGCCCACCACTTTAGGGTGTTTAATTGGGCCTAGATAGAAGTTCTTTTCTAGTAGTAGTCTGTGCTATGGCTCTAGTAGATTTACGTGAAATACTAGATATACACAGGCTATAGATAGGGGTAGCTAGAGACGGTAGGCTAGCTTGCTAATTTATTCCTTAATTTAGAAGGGACCTAGGTATCTTGCATTAAGCTTCTTTAATAGTTAATAGGTTTTGATATTTGTTAAATATAATAGAACCTTATTGCCTACGCTAAAATGCTTATCCTAGTGTTTGTGGTTGTACCAAAGTCTCTGCTACTTTTGCGTATCTTGTAGGCTCTGCTTTGCATGCTTTTATTACTCCTTCTATTTCTTAAGGTATCCTTATACTCTCCAGTGGATATCCTTAGACTTCCCAGTAGGATTCTATAATTAATTATGCGGCCTTAGCCAGTAATTATTGGGTATACTATTAAATCCTAATAGTTAGACGCTATAGGCAATCTGGATTAGTACAAACTGATATAATGTATATTATTTTGAGTTATAAGCGTACTCTATATACGGAAGTAGCTTGCACTAATTATCTTACTGGTAGTTTAAATACATTCGCAGATATAACTCCAGTTCCTAGTTCTAGCATTCCGTTTGCCTATCTGTCTGCGGGTGGAAAGCCGTACTATAATAGTGGTCTATCTTTAAATAAAAGCATAGATCTGATCAGTACTGGCTTGTAAAGACGCTGCCCCTATTAATAATAATAAAGTGTGGTTGATCTACTTTAAAAAAGCATTTCTCCTTAATTAGGTTTATAAGCGCTTATATATTAATCGTCTTGTTAACGGGAAGGTATTGGACATACTTTAAAAACCTATTAATAAGTACTAGGACTAAATTGTATGTTTATCCTTGCCCATCTTTTAAGGGTAGGAGATCCGTAATAAAGTCTATAGCGTAATATTGCTATAGTTTACTAGTAGGGGGAACTAATTTAAGTAAACCCCATGGCTTGTGCCTTTGGATTTTATATACTTAACACTTCTTATAGTAGCTAATATACTTCTTTACTTCCTGCTTAAGCTTTGGCTAGTAGTATTTGCGTTAAAGTAATTCCACTATCTTAACTTAACCATAGTGGCCGCCTAGAGGATTATTGTGATTCCTTATAAGGATCTTCTGTTGTAGATTTGCTTCTTATAGCACCTAAACCTTGCTATTTTTACACAGTAGGCCTATTGGGTCTAGTTCCCAATTTTAGCGCCTTTTAGCTTCCTTTCCGTTATGTTTCCAGTCTACTTCCGTATTAAAGATGGCATAGGAGGCGTCCCTCTGTTGTACCTTATAGATAAGATCCGTTAACCTTTCAGATAGTTCCTAGGTGAAAGCTGTTTCGCCTTATACTGCTCCAAGTATAAGACTAGATAGTACCATAGATCTTCCAACTTCTTGGTGCGCGTGCGTTAGGAAGGCCGCTATGAGGTTAAAGTCCTTTAGTTATTATAGGGCTCTAGATTCCAATTGCTCTATAGCTTTACTTTTAGTTTAAGGGGATAGCTTAGTAATTAAGGGTGGTGTATTACTAGGTTCCGAACTTGTGTTAGGGATGTCCTGTTTAGGTATTTTTAGACCCTTATTGGTAATAGACCGGGTACCAGCTAGAACGTCAGTAGAGACTAATAGGGTTTGCACCACCTAAGACTTAGTACGTAGAGCTATAGGTACTTAAGCATCCTATACCTAGAGCTTGTTCTGTAATGTAGGGAGTAAGATGTCTATTATTTGTTTTCCTTCTCCTGTTTTAAAGCCTTTGGCATAGTCTGGCCGTCGTGACAGTCTATTAGCAGGGTTATTTTTCCCTAGCTTATATTTAATCTTAAAGTTAAATCGCGTAAGCTCCTCTACCTATCTAGCTTATTAAGGTGTAAGCTCCTTTGTAGTTATAAAGTAGCGTAGATTATAATGATCTAAGAGTATATAAGTAGTATAGCTCGCGTGCTTAAGGTAGTGTCGCCACTATTTAAAGTAGTTAACTATGGTAAGTAGTTCCTTGTCGTAGGTATAATACCTAACTTTAGGTCCCTAGAATTTTCTACTGTAGAATGCTACCGGTCTCTAGTAGAGCTGGGTAGCGTCTAGATGCCTATTAGGTTGCAGTAGGATACTAGTAAGGGTAAAATTTAATATATTAGTAACTATTATTAGTGGCTAATCTAGGTTAAAATACCGTAATAGTAGAGCTTCTGTAAACTTTATGCGTAGTTCCTAAAAGGCTTCCTAGACCTTTCTGGGCTATATCTATGGTTTATACTATTTGGTTAGTCCCTTCTTGGTTTTCTTCCTTCCTGCCTTTAAGCTTTTTGCTCCTTAGGCTAGGTCTTAGGAAGCTTTAGCAACGTAGTTAAATAGGTGTTAGGCAACGTTTAAGTAGTTATAGATAAAGCGCCTATAGAAATTAGCAAAGCCTAGGAACACTTAAACATCCCAGTAGCTCTTTAGCTCTGGCCACTCTTAGATTGTCTGCACTTGTACTAGGTCCATAACTACACCTATAGGCGTTATAATATAACCCAGGAACTTAACCTGCTTAGTGTTAAAGACATACTTTAACGCCTTGGCGTAGAGGCCCTAATTATCCAAGCGTTCTAGCACTTTGTGGACGTGTTGCTTATGCTAATTCTTATCTTCTAAGTAGATTAGAATGTTATCTAGGTAGATAATATATATGCGGTTAACTAGTCCCCCTAAGGCTCTATAAATATACGATTAAAATATTATAGGCGTATTAGCCAGCCCAAAAGGCATTACTATATACTTAAAGTGGCCGTATTGGGTTTTAAAAGCGGTCTTCCACTTATCCCCTTCTTTAATATGGAGCCTATAATAGGCGTCTTATAGGTCTAGTTTCATAAAGATCTTCGCCCTAAATAGTTAGTCCAGCATTTTACTAACTAGTGGTAGTAGGTAACGGTTCTTAATTGTGATCTTATTAAGACTGTAATAGTCTATATATAGCCTTATGGTCCTATCTAGTTTCGGGACAAAGAGGATTAGCACGCCTACTAGCAACTTACTGGGCCGTATCCATCCCTTTTCTAGTAAGCCATTAAGGTACTCCCGTAGGATCTTAAGCTCTTTATGAGAGAGGTTATAGATAGGAAGGTTTAGTGGTTATTTACCTTCTTCCAGATTAATTATATAATCGTATTCCGAGTTCTGCTAAAGGACTTTTACTTACTTGCCTGAAAATACCCTTAATAAGTCCCTTAGGCCTACTGGGATATTCGACAAATTGGGGTCGCGTTTGTCCTCCGCGTTATTGTTAGGTAGGTCCCGGAGGTCCCTTAAGACGCTTGCGGGCAGCGTCACATGCTATAGTGGCTGTTCGTATATAGTTGCCACTGTATGTTAGACAGTTTTATGCGGTAGCTAGTGGAGGGTAGGGAACTCTTTGACACAGCGTTTAAGGTATTATAGCATACTCTCTATATATTGCTTAAGCCAGAGTAACCTATGGCGGTAGAAGTATCTTGTGGGATCTTTAAGATCGCCGCCTTCCTGTAGTATCTCTGCGACCTGTCCAGCAGTTCCCCGTAGGGTATCCGTTACGGAAGGGTTATCGCCTATACTAGGCTCTATACCCATCTTGCTATAGAATAGGGGTTGGATCCAATACTCCTTTAGGCGTAGGGCGTATACTATTTCTCCTAGAGCTATATCTTTTAGGATATCTTTTAAGCTTATTAGTAAAATACGCCCTTCTAATTCTTTATTATTCCACTATTTAAAGGCTCCTATTCTAAAGCGTATCTTAGGATCTACTTCCGCAAGCCAAGGATATCTAAGAATAAGGTTATAGCCTACGAAGTCAGCCACCTAGAAGGGTTGCGGGCCGACTACCTTAGTGCGGTTATATATGTTAGCCACTAACACTGTAAGCTTATAGGTACTATATAGTTTAATCCGATGCTTATCTAGGAACCCTATAATAGGTTTCCGCTACTTTAGTAACAGGATAAGCTTATACTCTTTTACCAAATTATATTATATGAGATTGATTTTGGCGCCACTATTATATAATGCTTAGAACTAACGTACCTCGCCTATAGGGAGTACCATTTCCAGCTTAATAGTAATACGGAGAGTCTCTCCTTCCGTATCTTGCCCTAGTTATAGCTAGGAGAGGTCCATAACTAGGGCTTTTCTTTTTTTAGATTATTAGTGCGGTTATCGCCCTACTTGTTTTTCCAATTAGGTTTACCTCCAGAGAAGTTTTCTCTTAACTTTTTAGAGTGTTCCTATAAGGGTGCCAAATAGGTGTCGGGTTAGCCCTAGGAGTCTTTCCCATTGCTTAAGGTCCCTAACTTTAACCCTTCTAGATTTCTCTTTAAGAACAGCTTCTTTAAAGTTTAGGTCTACCCTACGTTGCTACTAGAGTACCCGCGTTTCTAGTTACCCCCTAGCTTCTTACCAGAAGAGGTCTAGTTCCTTACCGTATCCTTAGCGTTTAGAACCGCTCGTTTGAAATCCGTATATATAGTAATCCACAATAGGGCTCCTACACGCTTTATTTTATTACGAATTACTAGCTTAATTCTAGCCTAAATAAATCCAATTTTCTTCTTATAGATGCTACCGTCCTCGTTTTTAAAGAGCTCTAAATCTATTAGTTAAGTACGAGTTTCTATAAAGTTTATAAACTAGCGGAAATTGTGGCGGTTAAGCTATATCCCATTCCAGAATAGTTCTATGTGATTATATTATACGACATACGGATCTTAAGTCCACTTCTTTAGGAAGGTTTACAGCTATAGCCATATAGTAATTTGCTCTTTATTAAGCTAATTTAGTACGATCTGGTTTAGGGATTGATCTTTAATCTTACTAATAATCTAATAGGTACGCTCTTTGGTATTATCTTGTATTATTAGCATTTTAAAGAAGTTATCTATTTCACAAACCCAATTATCCAACTATTGGGCGTTAGGTCTCTGGCGGAGTTCTAGACTACTAGAGGCCTTAGCCAGTTAGTCTATATCCTTTTTTTATTTACTATATAGATACCTCTCTAAGTCTTCCATACCTCCTTAGGTAGGTACTGGGTATCCCCCAGAAGGCCCTTAGCCTTAGCCAGGTTATAAAAGATTTTATCTAGCTTAGATTAAGCTCTACTAGATCTAGACCTGCCCCTAGAGGTTTTTAATATATTTATTAGTGGCTCCTTCCCGCATAGCTTCCAAGAGCCTTGCGGCAGCTTCCCAATATCCTCCTTAAAGAAAATTGGTGTGGGGCTTTTAACTTTCTGACCTTAGGCCTAGGGAAGCTCCGGCTACAGAGGTAGTGTTAGTACTAGTAGCTAATATAGGTTTCCCTATAAGGCTTAAGTCTTAAGTTAGTGGTTAGGTTGGATTACCTAAAAGGGTAGACCTACTTGGCTTATAAGCAGTCTATACGCCACCACTATGCTAATTATGGGCCGGTGGTCTTCTAGGAGGGTTCCAGTTAGGTCCCTAATTAGGCATATTAGTGTATTCCTCTAGCATTTCTAGTTTAGGGGAAGATTTTGGGGTTATATCTAGCGCTTAATCTTCCAATTGGCCTAAATAGGGCTAGAGGGGTTCCGGCTGCTTTTTAGTAGTATTACAACCATTATAGAAGGTGTTTATATTTTCCTTAGCGTTGCCAGTAACCGTAGGTGTGCAAGAGTCTTTAAGCTCTTAGTGCATCTAGGTGTTAGGGCTTATTCGGCCGTCTTGCCTAGAGGTTTATATTGTTGTAATCTCTTACTATTAGAGGGACCTTCCTGCCTTAGCGCGACGGCTGTCCATAAGGTATTTATAGAGTTTCCATTTAGGTTATCGCGAGATTTTAAGGAAGGATGGTGGATATAAACAAAAGATATAAATAAACAATCTGGTTCTTAAAGCCAGCTGCCCTTCCAAATAGAGTAGGAAGGATTTAAATATAAGGGGACTTTGTAAACAGGGGGCTATAAGAACACGATTGTGGAATAGAATAGATTGGTAAGAGAGACAAATCCTTAAGGAGGTAAGGCCTTTGGGATTATGGAGACTATATACTACGGGCATGTGCCTCCGGCACGTGACCGGCGACCATCTGAGGGGCGTCCGGAGGTTGTCCTGAAGGCAACCCGAGGTGTCCGTAATAATATCCCTTACACCTACGCCGTTTTATGTAAGTTATATCTAAGGCTACTGCCTAAACTTAAAGAGAAAGAAAGAGGGGGATTAAGTAGGCTTTAAAAATCAAGTATTTAGTTTTAGGTGTAAACAAAGGGCTATTTTTAGCTTCTAAGAGGGTCCTAATTTTAGATGTTTTGAGCGCCCAAAATTAGGTACTCTATTTTTAGGGTCTACTTAATCCCCCAAACCTCCTCGCTCCTATCTTTAACCTTTACTTTTCCTTTTAAGCAAATGGCATAAAGAATCCCAATCCAGTAATAAAATTTCTGTATAGCTTTCCTATCTACCAGCAAAGTCATTAAGAAAACGCCAAGCATCTATATAATATATCTCTTAGCTAAGACAAGACGCTACGCCGAATTTATAGAGCTAGTGCTAATCCCTATAGAAGACCCGCCTACGGGAGCGCCTATACCTTTAATATGTATCCATTGACGAGGATACAGGTTAGGGGTTTCGGCATAGTTTAGTTAACTTAGCAACCGCGCTAAGCTAAACGCCAAGCAGCAGAGGCAGTATATTACCGCCATAACGCCACACTTAAGACCGTTTATTCTAATACCAACTATAGTTCCCTGGAAGTAGATCCTTAATAAGGGTATAGCCGGTACGGGTTGGTCACCCTCCCTACTTATAGCGGCGACATACAGTACCAAATCGCTTTAACTATTATTAGATATTATTTATAAGCACGCTTATATAACCCAGTCGGTTCCACATTCGCGACTAGTCTTATACTTAGGACTTTATTATATATCTAGTAAGTCACTACTTTTAGACTATATGCTAAGAGAGTTATAAGTATTTAATTCACTATATAATTATTTTAAGGTTTTATTACTATATTCTCTATTAAAGACGCATTCTTATTAAGGAGATAGCTTTATTGTTATAGCTTTTAGTACCTTAACGTAAATATAAGGTTGTTTATGCTAGCTAGCGTGAAGGATGCTCCGCCTTTAGTGGCCTCTTTCTTATCTCCATTACTTATATATCCGCAGTTTACGTATTATAAAGGAAGCTAAAAAATGGTTCTAATACTATATTTAGCTAGGGGAAATATAATTTTATAATATGGAAGCCTATATTACCTACACCGTCTATAGGAAGCTACTAAATAAAAGAGTATCACTTCCGATAGCCGCTATACCGAGCCTACAACACACTTCCACTCCATATCCTTATTTATAAACGGTATTAGAGACCACCAAAACATAAGACATACTACTTAGACTTAACGGCTTATCCCTAGCGAGATTTGCAAATTGTTTCCAACCGTCTTGGCTTAGCCCCATCTAGCTATTGGATTTTTACTACGCAATAAAAATATATCTAAGATTTCCAAGATTAGTCTTATCATTATCGTCAAATCGAATCCAGCCAAGGAGACAGCCTTTTAAATCTTTAATTTTGCAATCTATGTCCTACTACCGCTTAACAAAACATCTATACAAAATTCGCACTACCCGCGCCTCTAAAACGTGCTACTCTTCGTTATTTGAATCAGGTTTAGCGATAGGCAGTAGTTTAATATCTCGATTCTAACTAATATTGGCTATAGGGATTTGCCCATAATGAATTCCCCCTTAGTATTTCATTTATAACCACGACAGGATCGTCTTAACTTTCGCATTGTCTATCTTCTTTATTCTATCAATCCTAGCGCATTACCAGAGTAGGCTTTTGAGAAGGCAACAATGCACTATACTATACGTGCTTTCTATCTTATAGAGCTTTTCTAGTCTACTTTATAGTCCAGCAATAGCGTATAGCCTGTCTTTTATTTTTAAAAGGGCGAGTTTTAAGTATCTAGTAACGATGTCTTTGAAAGTAGAGGCCGCGCCCCCTATAGGAGGCCCTAAAACAGTTATTAGAAATTGAAAACTACTTAATAAGTCTAAAGGTCTTATTCTATTTAAAATTCGGAATTATTAGTATCTGTATAGTAATAGAGCGAACTAATCTTTATAGCTAGGGAAGATAAGTAAAGTTTAGAGGAATAAAGGAGGCTAGGATACTTACTTAACCATTTAAAGGAGGTCGTCGCAGCGTATTACTAACCCGCACTCCCAATATATTTATACTATAGTAAAATAGATAGTTTAGGGCGATAAGGCACGCTCTTATAGCACCTAAGCCTATTAATTTAGCCCTCCAAAACCTATATCATTATTAAAATTTCCTTCTACTTTATACATATAGACACTAAGCAGAGGATCTACGCTTCTGTCCACAAGTCTAATAGACTATTTAACTAATTAACTAACCAGGAAACCGTCCTAGGAGTCCTTAGCAGAGGTAGTAGCAATAGTATAGAATGCGTTCGCGAATACAGCCTCTATATATTATAACTCCATTTCCCAATCTTTGTTATTATCTTAAACTATACAAAGCAAATAAATCTAGAGGTACCGTATACTAAGCTTTTACGTAACATTAACGGCATCCTAAAATGTTTTTAGTAAATCTCCAAAGTTTATTAACTTATAGAGAGCTTTCCGGTTCCTAATTATTATAGAAAGCGGTCTTCTACATTTATGCTCACCCCAGCAATAAAACAAAGCCATATATTTTCTATATTCCCCATTGCTCTTATAAACACATAGCCTACTTAGAACTTCTGGGCTCTACACATCGAGGACTCTTATTGGCAATTCTTTTTCTACAAATTTATAATCTATATAATGTTTACCGCAATCTTAAAGCCATTCTTTTAATATGCTAAATAGTAACTCGCCGCCCGCTTGCAGAATTAGTAGTCCAACCTTAACGCCTATATATACCGCTTTAGAGTCTAATTATAATTAGATTAGGGATAGAATGCTACTTAATATTAGAGAGGGTATCTACTTACCAGGATCTATATAAAGTCTTAGAACACAGTAATCAATACTAGTCCGTTGCACTACTTTGACAATCAGAAACTATGGCGCAATAGCAATATTAATCCCTAGAAAGGACTCCGTACTAAGGCCTTTAAGGGTTCTAAGTATAGATTTACAAAGCTCATATAACTCTGCCAACTTCCTTAGTTTGTCCACGCTACAAAAATAAGTATAGGTGTTTCTTAGAGAATCGAGCAGCCTTCTAATAGGGATATTAGTACACAATCGATATAACTTTAAAGATATTTCAGGCATTAAGCGGTTACGAGCGATTTTCTTTATAAAAGGAGTCGCAAAGTCTGGTATTTCCTCGTCCTCCATTAGTAAGTTACTAAATCTATACAACTATTAACCCAATAAGTTAGCTATATGTTCAGGACAAGAGAACCAATTTTAACAACCCTTACTTACCCCCTAAAGCCGCAAAAATACTACTTAGCTGCCTACTTAATAGGGATACTTTAGTATAGTATAATTTACTCACCAGCTATAGCCATAAAGACATACCATCAGCTATTAATAATAAGGTAGAGTACTACAGCTTAGCTAAATTTACTTACTGCCTAAAACCGTTAAGAAAATAATATAAGCGATTATATTTAGTAGAGAGATATCCACTATAGCCTTACAATCTATAAAGGCAGAAAATATTATATTAGCTTATTAATATAATAAAGAGATACAGCCAAATCTATTAAGGGTAACTTATATACTATAGCCATTACTAAGGCATAATTAGCTATTAATTTAAAACACGCCTTACTAAAATAGACTTTACTTATAACCTAAAATAGTAAAGCTTAGTTAGCTAGTAAGGAAGAAGAGTACTTAAAATACGTTTACTTATAGCCTACGGTTATTAATAAAGGTAAATTAGCTATAAATTAAGCAAAATTTTCATTTAAATAGGGTCTCCTTACTTTCTATCCATTATTTAGAAGCTAGAGTTAGCAATTAATTCTATATAGAGCAATATATATAATAAATCGGTTTAGCCTATAATCTATAATAAAGTTAGCATATAAGTAAATATTCAGCTCTCTACACCAGTCTACCTGCGCGCTTTAACTATTAGTAACGTTTAGTTAATGGGTGTACTACGCTTTAATAAGTCTTACTTACCGCCTACAGTAATTAATAAGATGTGGTTAGTGTAGTTTAGTATATTCTACTTTAGCGGTATTTACTTACTTCCTATTACTACTAAAGCGCAGTTAATATAGTTTAGCATTATCTATTCTAGCTACGTTTACTTATAAACTATAACTACTAAGGCGCAGTTAGTATAGTTTAGCATTATCTATTCTAACCGCATTTACTTATAACCTACAACCACTAAGGCGTAGTTAGTGTAGTTTAGTATTATCCATTCTAGCCACGTTTATTTACGACCTACAATCACCAAGACGCAGTTAGTATAGTTTAGCATTATCCATTCTAGCCGTATTTATTTATTCTCTACAACTACCAAGGCGCAGTTAGCATAATTTAGCATTATCTATTTTAGCCGCGTTTACTTACAAACTATAATCACTAAAGCGTAGTTAGTATAATTTAGCATTATCTATTCTAGCCGCGTTTACTTACTCCCTATAACCACTAAGGCGCAGTTAGCATAGTTTAATATTATCCACTCTAGCTATATTTACTTACTCTCTATAACCACTAAGGCGCAGTTAGTATAGTTTAGCATTATTTATTCTGGCTATATTTACTTACTCCCTATAACCACCAAGGTATAGTTAGTATAGTTTAGCATTATCCATTCTAACCGCGTTTATTTATAAACTATAACCACTAAGGCGCAGTTAGTATAGTTTAGCATTATCTATTCTAGCTGCGTTTACTTACTTCCTATAACCACCAAGGCGCAGTTAGCATAGTTTAGTATTATCTATTCTAGCTGCGTTTACTTACTCCCTACAACTACTAAGGCGTAGTTAGTATAGTTTATATTAGCATTTTGTTGGGGTGCTAAGATCCTAGAGGCCTCCTGACAGGATTTTGATTTTCCTGATCGTCCTGATCGTCCTGATAGGTCCTGATAGGACCCTCCCATTCTGATGCGCTCCTAACTATCCTAATACGTTCCTGACAGGACCCTTCTATCCTATTACGTTCCTGACCATTCTAATACGTTCCTAACAGGACCCTCCCATCCTAATACGCATCTGACAAGAACCACAACCCCCCCCCTAAAGCGATATCTCCCCTCCCCCCTCCCCCTCCCCCCGCGGGGAGTAACGCTCCCCCTGGAGCGACGCCCCCCCCCCCCCACCCCCCCAAGCAACACCCCCAAGCGGTACCCTCCCTGCCCTGTGTACGCAACACACAGTACTATCGGGTCCCCGCTATATTCCCGATAGCCTACACGTGCCTCTGCCAAGCTGCCCCCTTTATAGCCACCTTATTTTTTTTACCCTTACATCCTCCCTACCTTAGGAGGCACCAGAACGGCAGCCAGCAGAGGACCGCCGCCAGAACAGACGACCCCCCAGAGCAGACGGCCGTCGCCAGAACAGACGACGATCGTCCCCAGAACAGACGATCGTCCCCAGAACAGACGACCGTCGCCAGAACAGACGACCGTCGCCAGGACAGACGACCGTCGCCAGGACAGACGACCGTTGCCAGGACAGACGGCCGTCGCCAGAACAGATGACCGCCGCCAGAACAGACGACCGTCCCCAGAACAGACGACCGTCCCCAGAACTGACTACCCCCCAGAACTAACCACCGTCGCCAGAACTAACCACCGTCGCCAGAACTAACCACCGTCGCCAGAACTAACCACCGTCGCCAGAACTAACCACCGTCGCCAGAACTAACCACCGTCGCCAGAACTAACCACCGTCGCCAGAATAGACGGCCGTCGCCAGAACAGATAACCGTCGCTAGAACAGATGACCGTCGCCAGAACAGACGACCGTCGCCAGAACAGACGACCCCCCAGAACAGACGGCCGTCGCCAGAACAGACGACCGTCCCCAGAACCAGACGATCGTCGCCAGAACCGGACGACAACCGTTTGAACCACCAGCCAGCAAACCCACGAACGGTTCAATCGATTGATTAAATCGAACCAGAGCCTTAATATTAGCCCGTCACCAAATCAAATTAAATCAATTAGAGCCTTTGATCAGGCCGACCTCTCCCCCAAATTGAATTAGACACCATAGACGGATACAGATAGGTAGGCATAGACAGGTAGGCACAGACAGGTAGGCGCGGACAGGTAGGACAGGCAGGACGGACAGGCAGGCAGGACAGGCAGGACAGGCAGGACAGGCAGGACAGGCAGGACAGGCAGGACAGGCAGGCAGGCAGGCAGGCAGGCAGGCAGGCAGGCAGGCAGGCAGGCAGGCAGGCAGGCAGGCAGGCACTAGGCCTAGTTAGGAAATCAGCACACGGCCGGCGGATCGTCGGGAACACCGCTAATCGACAATTTAGAGCCTCCGCGAGAGGGGCTCCCCCCTCGTAGAGCTCCTATGATAGACATAGGCAGTAGGCAGGAAGGATTAATTTAGACACAATTAAATTAATTTTTAAAATTTTTATACTAGCTGCAAATACCAAAGTATTATTAATTAATTTTAAAATTTAGGTTTTTTTATTATTATTGTCCTGGAGGTCCTGGAGGTCCTAATAGTCCTAGAGGTCCTAGAGGTCCTAGTGGTCCGGGCGACATCCTAATAGGTTCCTAACAGGTTCCTAACAGGATGCCGAGTATAAGTGTCTCCTAGAGCTCCTAACAGCCCTAATAAGAGCTATTAGGAGCCGTCAGTACTATTAGGAGGCATAAACATTTTGCTAATATAGCCTTATCTATTCTAACCACGTTTATTTATAAACTATAACCACCAAAACATAGTTAGCATAGTTTAGCATTATCTATTCTAGCTATATTTACTTACTTCCTATAACCACCAAGGCGCAGTTAGTATAATTTAGCATTATTTATTCTAGCCGTGCTTACTTACTCCCTATAACCACTAAGGCGCAGTTAGCATAGTTTAGCATTATTTATTCTAGCTATATTTACTTACTCTCTATAACCACTAAGGCGTAGTTAGTATAATTTAGTATTATCTATTCTAGCTATATTTACCTACAAACTACAACTACTAAGGCGTAGTTAGTATAGTTTAGCATTATCTATTCTAGCTATATTTACTTACAAACTACAACCACTAAGGCGCAGTTAGCATAGTTTAGCATTATTTATTCTAGCCACGTTTACTTATAACCTACAATTACCAAGACATAGTTAGTATAATTTAGCATTATCCATTCTAGCTGCGTTTACTTACTCCCTATAACCACTAAGGCGCAGTTAATATAGTTTAGCATTATTTATTCTAGCCGCGTTTACTTACAAGCTACAACCACTAAGGCGTAGTTAGCATAATTTAGTATTATTTATTCTAGCTACGTTTACTTATAAACTACAACTACTAAGGCGCAGTTAGCATAATTTAGCATTATCCATTCTAGCTGCGTTTACTTACTCTCTATAACCACTAAGGCGCAGTTAGCATAGTTTAGCATTATCTATTTTAGCCGCGTTTACTTACTCTCTATAACTACTAAGGCGCAGTTAGTATAGTTTAGCATTATCCATTCTAGCCGTGTTTACTTACTCCCTACAACCACCAAGGCGCAGTTAGTATAGTTTAGCATTATCTATTCTAGCCGCGTTTACTTACTTCCTACAATTACTAAGGCGCAGTTAGTATAGTTTAGTATTATCTATTCTAGCTATATTTACTTACTCCCTACAACTACCAAGGCGCAGTTAGTATAGTTTAGCATTATCCGTTCTAGCCGCGTTTACTTACAAACTATAACTACTAAGGCGCAGTTAGCATAATTTAGCATTGTCTATTCTAGCCGCGTTTACTTATAAGCTATAACCACTAAGGCGCAATTAGTATAGTTTAGCATTCTCCATTCTAGCCGCGTTTACTTATAAGCTATAACTACTAAAGCGTAATTAGCATAGTTTAGGATACCCCATAGCAATAAGAATTACATACTATCTACAACCATAGTAAGGACGATATTATTAGGGGTTTAAAATACTCTACTCTTGCTACGCTTACTTACTACCTAAATCGGATAAGAAAGATACGGTTAGTTTAGTTAAAGATATTCCGCTTTTACCGGGTTCACCTATTTACTACAATTAGCAAGATATAGTTAGCTCTTAATTATCTATTAACTTAAATACACTTCTAGCCAGCGTACTTATATCTATTATTTTCGAGGTAATATCCGCCTATAGAGTAGCCTCAAAACCGCAAAGCGCAAGCTGGCTAAGCTGGGTGCTATAAAATTTGCAAAAAGTTATTTATAAAGACGAAACGGTGGGGTATCAAGGATATGCACTTAATCCCTTAAGTAAGCGAATTAGCTATGACTATATTATTAAGGCGGACTTTAACTAATTAAGGGCACGTTCAATAACTAATAATAATTAAAGCGATTTAGCACTGTATGTCGCCGCTATAAGTAGGGAGGGTAGCTGACCCGCACCGGCCACACCCTTATTTTTATAGCGTTTCCTAGATATTAGCGCGGTCAAAGATAATCCACTTTATAAAGGAGATAGGACGTTTAACTATACCCAAGTGAATAACAAGCCAATCTCAATAAGCGAATACACTTAAGGATCCCCTCTCCTACCTATACCTCCTAACTAACTACACTAGCAGCGCGAAGAAATTCCAAAGAGAATACGTTAATTAGCCTAAAGAGGTAAAAAGCTAACTAATAAGAGGGCGAGAAAATTTGATAAATAAGAGGGCGAGAAGATTTAATAAATAAGAGTGTAAGAAGATTTAACAAATAAGAGCGAAGAAGATTTAACAAATAAGAGCGAAGAAGATTTAACAAATAAGAGGGCGAGAAAATTTAATCAATAAGGGCAAGAAGAGTTAACCAATAAGGGCGAAAAGATTTAGCTAATAAGAGGGCGAGACGAGCGCAACCCTAATTTTCCTCAGGCGGTATTAAACTCCTTTTAAAACTGACGTTCCTCTAGGCATCGCCCTAAAGGTAGCTCCACAAAGCCTAGAGGAACTCTACTCCAAGTATTAGCTAGTTTGATCTAATTGGAGGCTTAGCTACTTACGCTTATATCCTTAGGGTAGACGGCAGTATTAGCTTCAAAGTATAGTCACTAGCGAAACTAGCTTCCCTATTAAGTGCTGCTATAAACTTTCCACTTTACACATCTAGTAAAGCGTTAGATCTAAAATATACGTGTTTAAAGAGCGCTAATAGTAAGCTTTTATATATATTACAAAATTATATTCCTACCTGCTATCTTTAAGCGGCTTACAAGGGCGTAACTAGTGCAGATCGGCCACCCTCCCTGCCTATATAGCAACATCTAGTGCCAAATCGCTTTTATTACCATTATATATCTTAAAAACACGCTTACGCAGCTCAACCCATTCTATATTTGCACTAGTTTCACACTCTAAACATATAGCTTTAGATATAAGATAATAGGTATTTTAGGTGTCTCTACTAAGCCCTATTTACTTTTACTTCTAAATAAATTATAATTAAAGTAAAACACACTAGACTATTACGATTATTAGGGGGCGCTGGAGACCTATTATATTTAAATCTATTATAACTTTTATATAAATCCTGTGGCAGATTGCCGGGTATAGTAGTTGCTTACCTAAATAACCAATAAGCCAACTATATATAGATACTTACTGCCCTATACTAAAACCAGCTACTAATTAAATTAGACAATTACAGGCCATCCTAAATAGGCCGGGTTTATCCAGTCTTATAGATTTAAGCAAGTAATATAGCCTAATATCTACTAGAATGGACGAGGCTGAACTTAAACCTTATAGTCTATAACAGGTAATCTAAATAGGAGGCAGATATAAGCTAATACCGCAATCGCCCCCTTTAAAGGCTAAAACCGCTTTTAAATTGGTAATACTATAAGGAAGATGGCTGGTAAAAAAAATATATATAGTCAAGCCTTAAGTTTCTTTTTAATAAAGAGGAAGCCTCGCCACAATCGAATAACCTTTAATATTAAGTAGCCGTAGTTAATATGCATAGAGGAAAGATTTCTAGAGGCTTAATTATAAGACTTTAGTCTTAAAGGAAATGCATATTAAGACTTAAGTTAATGCCAAGTTAGGGTTAGTTAGATATTACTAAGGGCCTAAGGCTATAGATATAAGTTATACTTATCGTCTTGGCACTAAGATTAATATACCGATTTTCCCTAGTACGATCCTTACCCTACTAAAACACCAGCTCCCATAGAATATTTGCTACTAGTATAGTAGGATCATTTATACGCTATGGGGGACCATATAATAAAGGTACGGCGTTAGCCGTTCCTAAAGAAGTTAGAAGCCAAGTAGGACGCAGCTATACTATAAACACTATAAAATATAAAGAGTGCTTAATCAGATATATCTACTATAGAGAAGTTGCATATATATACATTACAATTAGTAAGTAGGCTAAGGTGGGAGAAAGCTTTAAAGCTGCTAATAAATATTAATTAATACCAAATAGAGCTAAGATTAATACGTTTGTATAAGTTATAAAGGAGTAGAAAGGAAAAAGAAATGTAATCTAGTGACTTAGAACATACTATAGTATAATTCCTTAGTTCTATTACTATAGAGTAATAAGGAAATATATTTAGCGCTTAAGTTTAATTTCTCGCGGTTATAATCTTGGCTCGTCATACCTAGTAAGCACGGCTTCACTTATATTTTAATACGTAATATATGGCTTCTATAACGCTTATAGCAGAGGAAAAGGAAGTAGTTAAACTATAGTATAATATAGGATTAACATCTTAAATAACTTTTAGATTGCCTGGGTGTAATCTCATTATTTACTTATACCTTTAAGGTTCTACACTTAACCTTCGGTTAGTATATATAAATCGCAATTATTTTGTCCTAAAATATTTATAATTAACTTCGAGATAGTTAAAGGAAGCTAATATATACCTCTCGCTAGTTATCCAATTTGCTTTAGCTTTTTTTGCCTTTAGTCTTCCTAGAAATAAGAATAGCTACTTAACTATATACTTGAAGCCTTAGCCCTCTAGAGTAAGTAGTAAACCTACCACCATAGGTTACTACCTAGAAAACATTACTTTATATAAAGGCTGCATCTTAGATCTAAACAATTCTTCCCTAACGTTTATAGGCAGCATTTCGTGGCCGTTATATACACTGTTTCTAAGCATATTTAGGACATTTTAAGCTAGCCAAACAGCCTTCCACTAGTGGAAAATAATAGACGCGCAAGTTTCGCTCACGTTAACAAATTAAAGGGAACGTTCCACTTTTCTAAGCCTTTAGGTGCCTTTAATAGGTATGCCGTTACTTTACTATTAGGCTATATAATCACTAAAATTGGGCTAGGCAGTTTGACCTTATATATAAACAATAAGAAAAGAAGCCTGTTTACTTAGCCGTTTTAAAAAAAAGCAATATTATATTTATAGAATCAAGGTTAGGCTATCCCCTAGTTTCCTCAAATGCCTCTACTTATTACATTGCTAAATAGTTCGAATAACCATTACTATAAGGGTGAATTCGCATCCATATAAGGGTCATTGTTAGATTTAATATTATTCTAATATTTATAGGTTCTAAGGATCTAGTCCATATAATACAACGGCACAATTTTAGCGGGTCTTATCGGAAAGCAGGAATTTTAGTTTAATATCAATAATAACAATTTAATCGTTACTAACGCCGAGTATTATTGGCGGAGAACTGCTATTAAGCGTTAGCTGCCCGCTTCTAGTCTATTTATATTAGGAGTTCTTCTAACCTTAACTAGGCCATAGTAGGACATTATTAATAAACCAAGATGCTCTATTATAGACATGGTAGTCTATAGGCAGCTAAAAGCTATAAACTGTCTACTAAACGAATACGATAGTAATAGTGCTAGTATTTTTAGTCTATAGGGCTTCCTACCAGACTTTAACTAAAGTAATTATTATAATACCTATAATATATATTACGGTAAGCTAGATATATATTTATACCCTAAACCAAAATAGTAACAAAAGCTAGATAATTGTAATGTGAAATAGGTCGACTATAATCAAAATATGCTAATATATATGCAATAAAAATATGCCTATGATTTCGATTTCTTCCCAGTCTTAGACTTTTATTTTAGGTATATAAACCTTATATATGTCTATTACGCCGCCATTTCTTTAGTAGCTAGAAGAAATGCTTTTGATATGGCTATACAAGACTAATGCGAATGCTATTATCCCAACCTGGCTCTTCCTAATACCTACCTAGGAGTTGGCTACGTAAATCTTTAAACTAACTTAAAGAACTATAGCACTTATAGCTGGGATATAAGTTTTCCTAACTAACTAAACAAAGGATGCTTGTCGCTAATAGCCCATTATAGTGTAGTGAAAGCAAATACTGTGTCACTGGCGAGTGTTAATTATTGCCTACTCTACCACTCACCTAATATTTCTGGACCTTTAACGCTCCTATACAGCTATATATTGTTAACTTTATATCTAACCAAAGCTACTTCCTAGTGGTTAATAGCTAATCTATCCTTAATATAAGATGCCTTACTATGGCTAAGACCGGCACTAATCTAAACCTAAGAATAATTCTAGCATAAAGCGAGATCGTTTATAAGACAACTCTAGATATATATCCTTAGGCCTATTACCTTAGGTATTTTTCGAACTTAAATTGCTAGGAGATAGCGGGCCAATTTTAAGAGCTATATATAAGTTTAGGAAATATTATTAGGCCAGATGGGACACTATACGTAACGCCAATTAATATTAATTCTTAGAATATCTACAATTGTTAGGGTTTTTGGACCGGACGGCTATAATAGATAAGATTAGTGTAAGCCTAAATTATGGAAGGCTTACTATTAACACAAATCTTTAAAGCGCAAAGCGTACCGTTTGCGAGGCGTTTCGACAAAGTAACGAAAATAAATTCCATTCTATATTTTGGCCTTTACTTCTTTTAGCTATAACTCTAGCCAACACCTAAAAGAAATACAAGTATATAGCCCACTAAATAAAAGTCTATTTAGAGCCTTGGGCCTATATAGGAAATAGAATCTAGTGCAAATTCAAAACCGTTAATCTGCGTAAGTATGCTTATAAGTAATATCTAACCGTTATTAAAGTTATTTTATACTATATATCGCCACTATAAGCAGAAAGGGTAGCTAAGCCGCACTAGCCACACCCTTATATTTAATAGCGCTAATAATAAGCTTTTATAACGTATATTTTATATCTAACGCTTTACCAGATATATAAGGTAGGGCTAAGTTACTACGTAAAAAGTTTACAACTAGAAAAGCATTAAAAAATTTAATTTTTTAGTATTTGAGATTTTTATTAAGCGACGCTAAGCTTAAGACAAAGTAAAGTGCGGCGCAAAGAAATACTAAAGAGAATACGTTAATTAGCCTAAAGAGGTAAAAGGCTAACTAATAAGAGGGCGAGAAGATTTAACAAATAAAAAGGCGAGAAGATTTAATAAATAAGAGTATAAGAAAGATTTAATAAATAAAAGCGTAAGAAGATTTAACAAATAAGAGTGAAGAAGATTTAACAAATAAAAGCGAAAGAAGATTTAATAAATAAGAGGGCGAGAAAATTTAATAAATAAAAGGGAGAGAAGATTTAATTAATAAGAGGGCGAGAAGATTTAACTAACAAAAGCGAAAAGATTTGACTAATAAGAGGGCAAGATAAGCCCAACCCAATTTTTTCTCGGGCGGTACTAAACTCCTTTCAGAACTAATATTCCTCTAGGTATAGCTTTTACTCCCCTATAGAAGCCCATAGCTACGTTTTCCTCTCCCCTACAGGAACCAATACCCTATAGCTTCCGTTCTCCTATTCTTAAATCTACCAGCAATTCGCCCGCGCCATAGCCTACTATATAGGCCTTATTGTTATAGGAGCAAGCAAGTATATAGGCTTATGCCCCATATGGGAATCTCAAGAGTAAATCGCTTTTAGCTATTAAAACCCGCTTACATAACCAACTCTATTTAGTAATATTGGATTCCACGTTTTAGAATTAAGGCTATATATCTATATTACATCAAAGCTGTATAACGTAAAGTTATTGGAATATATATATATATATATTACTAGCCAATAAATAGTATAGTTAAGCAATATACTGCCTCTAACTATTAACAAGTATAAATAGGAAAAAATGTAAAGAAGAAAAGAAAAAGATAGCTAAATCCCAAACGTATATCTACCTATACGCTAAAAAGGCATGCATTCTATAGACCCCCAATACCCTAGTAAATTTAAGAGAGCTAAGTATAGGACTATATATTGTCAAACCTACCTCCTCCCATAAAATTACGCTAAAATTCTACGTTTATATTAATAGCAAATTCTAGATATAATAAGGACACTGTCACGGCACTGACCTGACGCGTTGTTATGGCTACGCGTATGCATGAGCACGGACCTGACCCCTGAGCAACACGTATATATACCTGCCTCGTCTCCTATACATAGATCCTCACACGACATCGTTTGTTAATGATACACAGTCACAGTTACCTCGTTGACCCTCTGCACGTACTGTGACAGTATGTCGTGTCATCACCTACGCCCCTGGTAGGGCTTCGTTTCCACCGTCCTAAAGCTTCATTTCCAAAGCTATAACCCTACCCCGGGCGGGATTCTTACCCTTGTTCTATATTAACACCAACCCAGTAAAATCTCTATCAAATTTATTTAAGTTCCCAAGCCGATATCCTCCTCCCTATATCTATATGTCCCAAGTTTCTGAGCTGGCTGCAGGGAGATACCCTACGGGCTATGTTTCTTATGTTTTAACTGTAGTATCCTCCGAGTCTATTTCTAGCTATACTACTGCTTCACGTCCCGAGTTTCTAAGCCGGCTGTAGGGGGATACCCTGCAGGCTATGTTCCTTGTGCCTTAATTACAGTGTAAGACTATAGATTACCAATCTCTTCTTTGTCTCCGAGTCCGTTCCTAGCTATTACTTCACGTCCAAGTTTCCTAGGCTGGCTGCAGGGAGTACACCCTACGGGCTATATTCCTCGTGTCTTGATTACAGTATAAGACTATAGGTTACCGATCTCGTCCCTATCTCCGTCTCTCCGTCTTCATCTTCGACAACGATATACTTTAAGTTTACCGCGATAAGAATCTACGCCTTAACCTCAATCTCCATACTCCGAGCCTTTCGAATCTATACCTTAACCTCAATCTCTGTACTCCGAGCCTTTCGAGTCTATACCTTAACCTCAATCTCCGCAACCCCGAGCCATTCAAGAGTCAATATCCGCAATACGCCCCGCGGTTACATTTTTTTTTCTTCATCTCCTCCGTTTTCCATATTAGTTTCGCTCCTTCGCCTCAGCTTTACATTGTATCTAGCACTCGGGACGAGTGCTAGCGGAGAGCGATGTAGTAGGGATATAGGTAGGAGGGTCTAAGGACTATAAGGACGAGGACCTTTAAGGACTGGAAGGACGAGGACCGTAAGGACTAGAAGGACAAGGATATATGTGTCTGTTTTTTTTTTTTTACTTCTGTGTTTTTACTGCCGTCACTTGGCTCACAGGAGCTCGCCTTAGGAAGGGGGATATACTGTCACGGCACTGACCTGACGCGTTATTATGGCTACGCGTATGCATGAGCACGGACCTGACCCCTGAGCAACACGTATATATACCTGCCTCGTCTCCTGTACATAGATCCTCACACGACATCGTTTGTCAATGATACACAGTCACAGTTACC
>Ga0307507_10000833_pt1 | contig 68434 bp, 51 predicted proteins | sample 7_EM_MG_FD_207223 | JGI IMG/M metagenome (GOLD analysis project Ga0307507, IMG submission 207223) | Populus trichocarpa ectomycorrhiza microbial communities from riparian zone in the Pacific Northwest, United States - 7_EM | ecosystem: Host-associated > Plants > Roots > Unclassified | place... | reverse complement strand
CCCCGGTGTTCCGGGGCCGCGTCATAGGACGACGGCGCACCAGTGCCCTCGCGCACCCGCAACGCCTCGTGGATGATCGGGTGCCACCGCGGCTCGAAGGCGGTCAGGGCATACCGGCCGCCTCCGCTCTTCGACGTCAACGCCCCCGTCGCCAGCAGATGGTGCAGCCGACTGACACCGAGGACGCACCACTCCGCGGCCCACTCCTGGGCGGCGTCCTCTGGGCTTTTCACCAGATCGTCCACGACACCAGCCCAGTAACCGACCAGGTTGCCATGGGTGAAGGCGCGCAATGCGTCGTCGTCGGTCCACATCTCCGCCTCGGTCAGGACCGGGCCACGGACCGTCACAGCGTGCCGGGCGAGCTCGTGCCAGGCGACCGGGTTCACCCCCAACCGGCCAGCCGCCTCAAAGGCCCCGTTCTGGGTGCACGGCAGATCCGCACACTGATCCGGCGGCTTGGCCAGGTCGTCCCGAACCAGGTGGACACCGTCGAAGAACGGACGAGGATGCTGCCGACGCACGACCTCATGCGCAGCATCGAGAGCAGCAACCGCTTCGGCATCCGGGCGTTCCGCCAACACGGCCACGAAGTCGACATCACTGCGCTCCGGGAAGAACTCACCGAAACCCAGAGAGCCGATCAAGTACAGCCCCTCGACCAGGCCAGGCGCAGAAGCATCGATAGCGGCCAGGAACGTGGACGTCGTCAGCTGAACTTCCCGCGGCAAGGACATGCCGGCCAACCTAACGAGCAGCATCGGCAGTGATCAAGTCCCGCTGACCGATCAACCCGCCGACGCGGTCTCCTCCACGATCAAGCGAGGACCTGGGGAATTACGTGACCACCAGGATGGGGAATTACGTGACCGTCCACAGGAAGACCTCCCGCGACCCGGACTACGCGGCCAAGAAGGCCCGCGTGGAGCACCTCTACGCGGTTGCGGACGGCGAGGTCATACCCGAGGCCGGCGAGCCTGAAGTTATCTTCTGCATGGACGAATTCGGCCCGCTCAACCTGATGCCGCACCCCGGAAAGCAGTGGGCCGGGCGCGGCGGGAAGCACAAGAACCCCGACCGGGAACCCCGCCGTCGTCGGCGGGCGACCTACAACCGCTACGGCGGAGTCCGGCACCTGTTCGCCGCCCTGGACCTGGCCAAGAACAAGCTCTACGGCCACATCAAGCAGGTCAAGAAGCGCACGCAGTTCCTGGAGTTCTGCCGCTACCTGCGAGCCCTCTACCCGCCCGACGTCCGTATCGCGATCGTCTGCGACAACTTCTTCTCACCGCACCTGACCACGAAGAGGTCCCAGCGGGTCGGGACCTGGGCGGCGGCGAACAACGTCGAGATCGCCTACACCCCGACGAACTCCTCCTGGCTCAACCGGATCGAGGACCAGTTCACCGCCCTGCGCTACTTCACTCTCGACGGCACCGACCACGCCGACCACAAGGAGCAGGGCAGCATGATCCGCCGCTACATCATCTGGCGGACCATCATGCCGACGACCGGAGGCTACGCACGCTCGTCGACAGGGCAAACGTCGCCTGAACCTCAGCCGAGTCTCTTGAGCATCTTGACCGAGGTCGTCTCGTAGCCGAGCGACTCGTAAAGGCCGCGGGCACCCGTGTTGAACCCGAAGACATTGAGACCAAGGGTACGAGCGCCCTGCGCCCGGGCGTATTCCTCGCCAAGGACCATGGCCGTGCGCCCGAGGCCCCGACCACGCTTGTCGGCGTCGATCACGATGTCCCAGATCCACCAGGCGCTGGAGTCGTCGCTCGTGTCTGGTCCGATCCAGAGGTAGCCGACGGTTACCCCGGCGTCATTGACCACGTCGAAGACCACGTGCCCTGGGCTTGGTGCACCGGAGGGAAAGAAGCGGGCCATGCTTTCGTCCGCATGCCGGTGGGCATCCTCGGGCGTCTGCCCCAAGGCGACCAAATCTTTGGCGTACTCGTCCCGACTGCGTTCAAGCCAGGCAGGGAAGAGTCGGGCGTCCAAGCGGTGAAGGGTTACAGACATTGGATCAGCTTCCCACGCCGCCGATGCTGGACGGGATCGCCCCCGTGCAACGGTGACGACACCCCGTCAGCAGGGCAAACGTTGCTTGCCACGGCACTAGGGTCCGTCTTCAAACGGATCTTGCCCAGAGTAGGAATGACGCGAGACTGACCGCTGCCTCGTAGGAGGTGGCGGTCTTGTCGTACCTGGTGGCGATGCCGCGGAAGCCCTTAAGACGGTTGAAGCACCGCTCAACTACGTTGCGGCGGCGATAGATGTGACGGTCGAATGCCGGTGGCCGGCCGCCGCGACTGCCGCGGTTGTGCCGGTGTCGCTGCTGGTCGGCTTTCTCCGGGATGGTGCAGGCGATGCCGCGTTTGCGCAGGTAGGCACGGAAACCACGAGAGCTGTAAGCCTTGTCGGCGACGACCTGGTCGGGTCTGCAACGGGGTCGGCCCAGTCCCATACGCGGGACGCGAATGCGTTCCAGGAGGGGACGCGCGCAGGTGCTGTCGTGGCGTTGTCCGGGTGTCAGCAGGACGGCCAGGGGCCTGCCGCGACCGTCGCAGGCGAGGTGGATTTTGGTGGTCAGTCCGCCTCGGGATCGACCGAGGGCGTGATCGTCCGGTTCGTCCGGCCGGCTGATCCCCCTTTTCGGCCGGTGGCGGCCGAGTGTTGGTGGGCGCGGACGATGGTGGAGTCGATCTGGACGAGCCAGTCGATGTCGCCGACAGCGTCCGCGCCGGCCTGGATCTGCTGGAGTGCCTGGGTGAACACGCCGTCCAACGCGTAGCGGCGAAAGCGGGTGTAGACCGTCTGCCACGGCCCGTAACGTTCCGGCAGGTCACGCCAGGAGACCCCGGTCCGGATCTTGTAGACCATCCCGTTGATGACCTGCCGGTCTGGCACGCGCAGTCGTCCCGTCGCGGCACGCGGTATGAGCGGAGCAAGTAACTCCCACTCCAGGTCGGTGAGTTCATGGCGGCGTATCACCCGACCATGATCCACCACTCAATGATCTTTGAAGACGAACCCTAGTGGTGACCAGTCATGGCGTCGAACCCCGCACGCCTGGCCTTCGGGCATGCCGCGTGGGTCAGTGGGACGTGTCCGGCAGTTGGACTTCGACTTCGTCGACGAATCTAGAGCGCCTGGTGCCTCGTGGACGTGCGGGGTACCACTTGTTGGCAGGGATGGTGTACCGATTGCCTCCGATGAGGACGGCTTCGTCCTTGGCGCGGGTGAGGGCGACGTAGAAGGCTCTGCGAGCGTCAGCTACCTCTTGAGGGGCGGGGGGTTTGCCGGGGTAGTGGCGTGGGAGCAGTCCTTCGACGAGTCCGGGCAGGATGACGATGCGGAACTCGCGGCCCTTGGCGCTGTGGTAGGTGGTCAGAGCGATGTGGCCGGGGATTTGTCCTCCGGCGAGTTCGGCCATGGTGAGGTCGCCGGGATCGGCCAGGGCCTGGGCGGTGTCGCGGTCGCGTCGGTCGGGGCTGTGGTCGGCGAGGTGGGTGACTCGCAGGGTGTCCCACAGTGCAGTGAGGAAGATCCTCGCCGGGTGGGATGGGTTTTCGCGGTCGGGTGCGTCCAGGAGCAATGCCAGGCGTCGTGACAAGGTGCGCTGGGTGTCGGCTGGATCGTTGTGGTGGGCGAGCTGAAGTTGGCGGTGCCAGGTTGCGGCGAGCTCGCGAAGGGTTCGGGCGGGGGCGATGCCAGCTGTTCTGCGGCGCGGTGCTGCAAGGTCCGTGGTCGTGGGGCCGGGCAGGGGTCCGGTCAGTCGCCGCGTGGCGCAGGCAGCGATCAGGTCGGCGAGGGGGCCGCTGGGGCGGCGGCGCTGCTTTTCGCTGTCGAGGGGGATCTGGGCGGCCCGGATCGCGGTGGTCAGGGCGTCGAGCAGGGGGCCTTTTGAGCGGTAGAGGACAGCGATGTCTTCTGGTGGTGTGCCGGTGGCCAGACGGTTGGTGAGGACTTCGACAGTGCGGGCCGCGTGGGCGTCTTCGTCGCCGCCGGCGTGGAGGATGGTGACGGTGCCAGCGTCGTCGCGACCGGGTGCGGCGTGGTAGCCGCGGTCTTCACCGAGGACTGCATGGCCGGCGGTCACGAGGGCGCTGCCGCTGCGGTAGTTGACCCGCAGGCGCAGTTTTCGGAAGTCGGGCCGGTTGCTGAGTTGTTGGAGGTAGTGGGGGCTAGCGCCCTGGTAGGCGTAGAGCACCTGATCGGGATCTCCGACGGCGGTGATGCCCACGCCGACGTCCAGCAAGGTGAGCACCAGGGCGTGCAGGACGGGTCCGAGGTCTTGGTATTCATCGACGACGAAATATGGGAAGCGCGCCACGAGTTGCTCGCGTGCGGTGCGGCTTCCGCGCAGCAGGTCGAGCGCGCGGATGGTCATGGCCTCGAAGTCGAGGATGTCGTTGTCGCGGAGCAGTTGTTCGTAGCGGTGGACGGTTCGCGGGTATTCGGGCGGATAGTCGGCGATCGTCTCCCCGGCGGCGATCAGACGGCGCAGACGCTCCAGCGTGGTCCGGTTTTGGGGGTTGACGTCTAGGCCGGATTCGAAGGCGGCGGTGTCCCACATCTGCCTGCAGGCGGACGCGTCGGAGATGGCGAAGCCGTCGGGAAGCGGGTCGTCGATCAGGCGGCCGTAGGGGCGCAGGATGTGGTGCAGGCAGAAGGCGTGCACAGTGGTGCTGGACAGGCGCCGGGCCGGGCGTAGTCCGAGGTGGTGCAGGCGCACGGTGGTCTCGTGAGCGGCTGTTTCGGTGTAGGTCAGGGCGGCCACGCCGCGGTGGCGGCTGGTGGTGGCCAGCAGGTATCCGACGCGGGCGACGAGAGCTCGAGTCTTGCCGGCGCCGGGTCCGGCGAGCACGGCAATGTTCCCATGGTGGGTGGCGGCGGCGCGTTGATCGGGGTGCAGCGCGCCCAGTTCGGCGGCCAGGGCGGGCAGCAGCAGAGTCGGTACGGTCGCAGGCGTCTGCTTGTCGGTGTCCGTCATCAGCTGTGGCTCGGAAAGGAGCCTGTGGGGAACAGAGGTCGGCCACGGAAGGTGCAGCTGAGATCGTCCAGCAGGCCGAGGACGGCTCCCGGGCCTTCGATCATCAGCAGGTCGTCGCGGGTGATGGGGCCCTCTGCGCGGCCGAGCAGGTCCAGGACGCGGCTGTGCAGGTCACTCATGCTGGCGACGTGCGCGGCCAGCCGCTGGGCGTAACGTCCCTTGCCGATGGCCTCGATCTTGTCCACCAGAGTGTCGCGCTGCTGGCCAGTTGCGGTGCCGTCCTCGAAGGGGGCCAAGGCTTCACGGAAGGCAGACCGGTTGCTCTCTCGCTGCCGGAAGGCGCAGTAGGCCGCGGCCATTTCAGGATGCAGCAAAGGAGCGATGTCGGGTTCGAGCGTGTGGTCGCCGACGTAGACGCCTACCCGGGTCGCGGCGGTCACCACCTGCTGCCGGCCGGCACGTACGCCGCGCTCGGGCAGTTCCTGGACTGTGATCGCGTCGATGCCTTGGTCGAGTTCCTGGTACAGGGCCTTCTCGTGTGCGATGCGCGCAAGGCCGCGGGCCCTCCACAGGCCCGGTTCCTTGTGATGGCGGCGCGTACCGTCGGCGGCATCGCCGTCAGTGAGGATCCAATGCGGGCGCCGTAGTGCCTGGGGCCCCAGCAGGGTGGCGTAGGGGGCGAAGTCGACGCCTTCGACGCTGGAGACGACGATGCCGTGATCGTCCAGGTGGAAGCCGGCTGCCTCGGCGAGGGCAGGCAGCAGGTAGGCGTCGGCTGCGCCCTCGACCAGAACGGTGCCCCGGGCGAAAAGGATCTCGGCCCGGGTGACGTTGAGGTAGCGCTCGAGGTCGGCTGTCTCGGCGTCGGTGAGTACGTCGGATGGCACGACGGAGCCGACGGTGTGGTCGCCCTGGGTGCTGGTCAGCACGATGCTGGACAAGGGGGTGACAGCGGCGATGTGCGGACTGTGGGTGGTCAGCAGCAACCGGTTGGGTTCGTGGAGCAGGTGGGCGAACACTGTGCGCTGCAGGCTGGGGTGGAGGTGGGCCTCGGGCTCTTCCACGGCCAGGAGTGTGTCCTCGCCATCGCTGGCCTGGCGGCGCAGTTTCAGCCGCTCGAGCAGTAGTGCCAGGTAGACGACGTTGGCGGTGCCAGTGGAGGTGTGCTGGATGCCGCGGCTGCTGCTCGGGTCGATCAGGAGCTGGACGCTGCGGATCAGGTCGTCTTCCCGGCCGGCGAAGTCCAGTGAAGGGGTCAGCGGCAGTTGTGGGCCGGTCATGGCGGCAAGGCGGGAGGTGAGTTCATCCACCGCCTGCTGCATGGATGCGTCTTGGGCCAGCTGGTTGCGGGCCTGTTTCAGGGCGTCCAGGGTGGACGCGACGATGTCGGGGGCCGGAGGCCGCTCGCGCAGCAGCCGAACCAGGGGGCTGCGGTCGGCGCGGGAGAAGTCGCCCTCGGCGTCGCGCAGGGCGGGCAGCACGGACAGCGGGACATAGTCCTTGGCGTGGCGCATATCGACACCCTTGTCGTCGCCGCCGTAGATGGTCCAGGCGTAGTCGTCGGGAGTCAGTGGCTGGCTGGGCTGGGCGCCGAAGACTGCGCCCACTGCGAGCTTGGGCTGGAACAGATAGGTCAGGCGGGCGATGCGGGGCTGCCCGTCCTCGGTGATGATCGCGCCGTCGAGGGTCGCGATGGCGTCGTCATCATCGTCGAAGCCGGCTAGCTCGACTTCGACCTTGACCTCGGCTCCTTGAGACAACGGCGGCGCACCGTCATGGATGTCGTCGGTCTGGAGCCTCCGCCACCGGTTGGACAGGTCCGGGTCGAGGACCAGGCGCAGCGCGTACAGCAGATTGCTCTTGCCGACCCCGTTCTCCCCCACGATCACCGCAGGAGTCGGGAAAGGATCAATCACTAGATCACGGAAATTCCGGAAATTCATGATCCTAACTTTTGAAAGACGCATCGCTCCCCTCCCCCGCGCGCAGTCCCCGCCCCACGCGCTCCGAACGCCCCACCTGCAGACGCACCAGCCTAGTTGCCGCATCAAACCGACGAGGCACGCACCGTCACGCAGAGGCAGCGGGCTCTCGCGTACGCCGACAGCCGGACCGAGTCCGGTACCGGGTCCTGAACCATCCGTCCTTGGTCTCGGCCGAACGTGGCCTCGCGCACAAGCCCGACCGGCTCCGCAGGGCCAGCGGTTCCCCCTGTGCATGAATAGGCATGGTTGCCAGCTGCCTGGTCAGAAGATCGCCGAGCTGGTTGTGCAGCGCAAGCGCGGTTTGCGTTGTCCGCTGTTCAAACCGTTTCTCCTGAGATGGATTTCATGTCAGAAATAGATAACTCATACTCATATAAGACCTCTTGGGGATTGCGCCCCGTTAAGTGAGTGCAGTATCTCGTCGTACACCGGGAGTGACGACATCGGGGGTATCAGTGAGCGAGACAGTCCGGATCGAGATCCGCGGCGGGGTTCCGAGTGATCTTCTGCGGTCGGTTCACGCCGCGCTGGCATATGAGCCCGAATGGCGCGGACGGGTCAGCTTCGTCGAGGCGCCGCAGCAGCCGGAGGGGCTGGGCGGTCTGATCGAGGCGCTTACCGTTGCCCTGGCTCCTGGTGGGGCCGCGGCGGTCCTGGTGGGTGCTGTGATGTCGTGGGTACGGAGGCAGTCGGTCGGGGACGTGGTGTGCAGGCTGAGTCGGCCGGACGGAACGTCGGTGGAGGTGTCGGCGCCGCTGGCGCGGAGCCTGCGCGGTGCGGATGAGGTCCGCGCCTTGGTGGAAGATCTCACCCGCCAGTTGGAGCACGGTTCCCGCACACCGGACGGGGAGTAACGGATGGGGACTCTCGGTGCGGCCAACGCCCGGGTCCTTCTGGCGGGATGCGGCACCTACAGGGCGGACTCGGGCCTGGAGGACGTGGCCGCAGTCGCGGCCAGCGTCCACGACCTGGGGCAGGCGCTGGTGGAGCGGTGCGGCGTGGACGAGGCCAACGTGCGTGTGGTGCTAGATCCCCAGGAGCCCGGAGAACTGGGACGGGCCGTCGCGGAGGAGATCGGGCGGCAGGCCGGGGTGCTCTGGTTCCACTACGTGGGCCACGGTCTGGTCAGTCCGAGCGGCCAGCTGCATCTGGCGACGGGGAGGACCCGGACGGAGCCGGGGTGGCTTGCGCATACGGCACTGCCGTATGCGTCGGTGCGTGATTCGCTGCTACTGAGTTCAGCGAGTGCTCTGGTGGTGACGCTGGACTGCTGCTTTTCCGGGCGGGCTGTCGGGTTCCTCGGGCCGAGGCCGGAAGGGCTGGAGGCCGATCTCGCACAAATCGACGGCGGGTTCGTGCTGGCTGCCGCGGCCCGGGAAGAGCTGGCGCTCGCACCGAAGGGAGCGGTGCACACGGCGTTCACCGGCGAGCTGATCAGGCTGCTGCTGCAGGGGGACCCTCAGGCAGGGCCGCAGCTGACGCTGCTGGGAACGGCGCACTCCTTGAGGCGGATCCTGGACGAGCGGGGGTTCCCGGTCCCCCGTCAGCGGGTGAGCGGACGGGCAGGGGGGCTGGTGCTGTGTGCCAATCCCGCCTACCGGCCGCCAGCGGACACCGAGCCGGCCGGCGAGGCGCAGGACAATACCGGGACGGAGGCGGTGACAGTGTGTCCCTACCCGGGTCTGGTGCCATTCGGTCCGAAGCAGGCGCCGTGGTTCTTCGGAAGAGGAAAGCTGCTTGAGCGGCTGACCGTGCAGCTGGCACAGCGCATGGATGCTCCGGAGCTGCTGCTGGTGGTCGGCCCTTCGGGTGCGGGGAAGTCGTCGTTGCTCGGTGCCGGTCTGGTGCCGGCGCTGGGACGGGGGGATCTGGGTCTTCCCGGCTCTGCCACCTGGCCCCACATCCGGTTCACCCCGACGAGCCGACCTGTGGCGGCTCTGGCCGCGGAGCTGGCCCGTCTGAAGGCGGGTGAGGACGCAGAAGCAATTGCGGCCGCCGTGCAGGCTCGGCCTGAGTACGTGCGCGAGTCCGTCGGGAAGATCCTCAAGAGCAGGGCAGGAGGGCAGGGCACCGAGCGAACGCGCCTGGTGGTCATTGTCGATCAGTTCGAGGAGGTCTTCACTCTGTGTGGGGACCCCGGGGAGCGTCAGGCATTCGTCCGAACCCTGAGCGCGGCCGCCAAGGACGCGGACGGGGCAGGGTGTGCACTGGTGGTTCTCGGCGTGCGGGCCGACTTCTACCCCGAGTGCCTGGCCTGGCCGGAGCTGGAACAGGCACTGGAACAGGCCGTGGTGGTTGGTCCTTTGACGCAAACCGGGCTGGCCGAGGCCATCACCGCGCCTGCGCAACTGTGCCGTCTCAAGCTCCAGCCCGGGCTGGTCGACGTCATGCTCCGCGACCTGGGGCTGAAAGCGGAAAGCCACGGGGGTGAGGAGACAGAGGGAAGCGGTGGCGACGGCGCCGCGGATGCGGGAGCGCTTCCGCTGTTGGCTCATGCGCTGCAAGCAGTGTGGGAGCGGCGTGAGAACGGCACGCTGACGCTCGCGGGCTACCGTGATGCAGGAGAAATCCATGGCGCGATCGCCGCCACGGCCGACACCTGTTACGACGCTCTGGAGACGGAAGCCTTCCAGGATTTGGCGAGGACGCTACTGCTGCGGCTGATCCAGGTCACCGACAAGACCGAGACCCGGCGCCGTATGCGCCTGGCCGATCTGCTCGTGGACCTGCCTCTGCCGGATGCGGCGCTCGTGCTGGACGCTCTGACGCAGGCCCGGCTGATCACCCGGGACACCGATGCGGTGGAGATCGCCCACGAAATCCTCATCCGGGCCTGGCCGCGACTGCGCACCTGGGTGGAGGACGACCGAGCCGGTCTCCTGATCCGCCAGCGTCTGGCGGCCGCTGCGCAGTTGTGGCAGGAAGCCGGGCGCAAGGACAGCGAACTGCGCCAGCAGACAGTCCTGCTGCGTGAAGAGGTCGCCTGGGCTGCCAGCTCACCCGCCCATCTGCGTCCTACCGCCGTCGAGCAGGACTTCCTGGACGCTTCGATGTCCCTGGAGCGACGGCGCGCCAGCAAACGGCGCGTGCTGGGTATAGGAGGCAGCCTGCTGCTGGTGCTGGCTCTCGTGGCCGGGCTGCTGGCCTGGCAGCGCTCCCAGGCTCTGGCGGCGAACCAGCGGCAGGCCGCCGCCCGCAACATTGCCGCACGGGCCGACACCCTGCGCCGGTTCGATCCCCAGACGGCGATGCTGCTGAACGTCGCCGCGTGGAAGACCGCGCGGGTGCCCGAGACGCGATCCGGCCTACTGACCGCCACCGCGCAGCAGGACCAGGACACCTTCTCCCTGCCCGATCTGCCCGAGCCCCAGGTTCACTTGTCCGGGGACAGCCGAGTAGTGATGGACGTCGACGAGTCCGGCACGGCGCACGTGTGGGACGTTGCGACCAAGAAGCTCACCAGCAAGTTCGCCGTGCCCGTGCCTCACACCAGCGGTGCGGTGGAGGGGGCTGTGATCAGTTTCAACGGGCGGGTGATGGCCGTGCAGTCGGGCGAGGGAGTGCGGCTGTGGGACGCCGTACACGGCCGGCAGACAGCGCAGATGGTCGGCGATGGGGACAGCGAACCGCTGGCTCTGGATGCCTCCGGCCGGCTTCTGGCCCTGAACGCCGGTGACCATGCGGAGGTCTGGGACACCGTCACCCACCGCCGACTACTGCAGACACCAAACCCTGCCACCACAGCAGAATTCACTCAAGGCGGCCGCCTGGCGCTGTGCAACTGGCCACGGAATGAGGGACGTCAGGGCGCGGCGCTGGAACTGTGGGACGTGCCAGCCCGACGAAGCGCCCCTCGGAGCCTGGCCTCTTCCGTCGTGTGTGATGAGGGCTCCTGGCACTTCAGCCCCGACGGAAAACTGCTGGCAGCTGCCGTCTTCACCTCAGGGACATCAGCCGGCCAGTTCATGCTGTGGGACACCCGCACAGGCCGCGCGCAGTCGGCCTTCTCGTCGTTTCACGTCCTCGGCCCCGGTTTTCCGTTCTCCATCTCCGTCGCATTCACCCCCGACGGCACGAAGCTTGCACTCGCTGACGAGCAGGAGATCACACTGGTTCCGTTGCGCAATCAAGGCATCAACGAAGCGACCTACCCGCTGAGCAACGAGGACGCCAGCTTCGCAGCCTTCGCTCCGGACGGTCACACACTGCGTTTTCTGCGCGGTACCAACGCCGGACCGGCCGTCAGGTCCATCGCCATGTACAGCGGAGCCGGCCGTACGTTCTCCACTACGGCCGGAGCCAGCGTGATCAGTGCCAACGGGCAGATCATGGCCGTGCAGACTCCTGACGGCAAGCGCAACAAGATACGCATCGCCGACCCCTCCACAGGCAAGGCCTATGGGCGGGTGCTGACAACCGGCCGCGGCACCGACAGTGCCCCCGGAATCCCCGACACCAGTGCGATGGCGCTCAACGCCGACGGACGGATCCTGGTGGCCGGCGCCCCCGATGGATCCACAGCAACGGTGTGGGACACACATACCTACCGCAGGAGGGGGCTGGTCTTCTCGTCACCGATCAAGACCGGGCCCCCGTTCCCACCAGGCGAAGGCCTGTTGCTGAGCGCCGATGGCACTGTGGCTGCTGCCGCGCTGAACGACGGCCGCACCGTGCAGGCCCTGCAGGTAGACACTGGTGCCGTGATCCGCACCATCCGGAATGTCGCGGGCAATCTGCTGGCCATCAGCGCCGACGGACACCGTCTGGTGTCGGATGCCGGAGAGATCATCGACGTGTCATCGGGGCGGATACGGAAAATCACCCTGGCCCGCTACGCCACGGCCACACAGGCTGCGTTCAGTCCGGACGGATCGCTGCTGGCCGCGACCGACTACGCCGGAGGTCTGGCGCTGTGGAACAGCACAGCCACCAAACGGCTGACCTACCTCGACGGAGGGAATGCCTACTCCTTCGGCAACGGCATGCGCTCCAGCGGCGGTCTGCTGGCCTTTTCCGCAGACGGTCACCTGCTGGCATCCCAGCAGCCTCTGGCCCCCAAGGTCACGCTCTGGGACACCCGCACGCTGCAGGCACTCGGTGCCCCGCTCCCGCTGCGCAACACTCTGACCGTCACCGGCATGGCCTTTGGCCCCGGTGAACGAAGCCTACGTGTCGTGGGACAGGACGATGCAATCTCCTGGGAGCAGTCGGCATCCCGGCCAGGCGTCTTCCTCGTCCAGACCGCGCTCGCCCCGGACGTTCTCGTCACAGCCCTGTGCAAACGGGCCGGGCGTGACCTGACGCGCGCCGAATGGGCTTTGTACATCCCTGACTTGCCCTACCGGCATGTGTGTGCCTGAAAGACGGACGTCCACCGGGCCAGCAGGTTTCGGAGTCCAAAACACGACCTCAGCGGACACGGGCCCGGCCACGCGAGGAACGGCAGGCTACCGGCAGACGAGGAAGGGGAGTCGCTCTCACGCTCTACTGATCCTCTCGGACCATTCGGCGCCGCCACCACAATGAGTGGCGGAGGCAGCTAGTGCTGCATCAACGCCTTTGTTAGGACCTCTAAGGCAGGTTCTGGTGGTCGCGGCCTGGGCACTGATTGACGTCCTGCTGGGCTGTCCTCATGGAGATCTACGGACGGTGTCATGGCGTCCCATGTGGATGTTTGTGGATCCAGGACAGGCCTCCGAGGTCGAGGCGGGAGCGGGTTCGGGTGACGGCGACGTAGGCGAGGCGGGCGTCTGCGTCGTCGATGGGTGCGGGTACGGCCCGGCCTTCGGCGTCTTGCTGGTCGGTGTCCTTGGGCGGGGTGAAATCGTCCGCGATCTTCACCCGGGGCCATTCGCGGCCTTTGGCTTTGTGGGCGGTCGATACGGTCACCTGGGCGTGCTGTTCGGGCACGAGCCGGGCGATGGCGGCGAGGATGGCGTCGGTGCCGTGGGTGTCGACGAGGTCGGCCAGGGGCTGGAGGTCGCGGCCTGCCGGGTCGTGGGCGGCGTAGTCCTGCAGTTCTCCCCAGGAGGGGAACAGGATCAGTTCGGGGTGGGTGGTACGGCGGCCATCTTTCAGGTCACGGGCAGCCAGGGCCAGGGCGCGCAGGCTGTCTCCTACCTCGACCAGCGCAACGCGGCATCCGGCGGTCATCAGGCTCATGACCTGGGCCATGGCGCCGACGTTGGTGCGGCACAGCACCGCGTCGGGCCGGGCGAGGGGGCCGAGTTCGGTGGGCACGGCGGGGGTGCCGGTCAGGCGGAGGGGGGCGTCGGCCAGGTGCAGCCACCGGTTGGCCTCCGCGGCGAGGAGGGGACCGAAGCGGAAGGACTGGGACAGGGTCAGCTGGGTGCCGTCGAAGCCAGTCATGACGTCTTTGGCGCCGCGCCAGTGGTAGATGGCCTGGGCGGAATCGCCGACCATGACGAGCTGGGCATGGTCGCGCTGGCTGAGGAAGACCTGTTCGACGACGGGGTTGGTATCCTGGGCCTCGTCCAGGAGCAGGAAGTCGGTCTGGATGCGCGGCCGGGTGAGAGCCCAGATCTTCAGGTAGTGGTCATGCTCGAAACGGACCGCGCCGTCGTCCGAATGGTGCAGGTCAGCCCAGGCCTTGCGGGCGAACGGCACGATGTGAGCGGCGAGTTGGGCGTGCAGGTCGGTGTGTTCCAGACCGCGTAGTGGCGGCACGTGGTGACGGGTGATGGTTTCGTCCGCGGTGTGGCAGAAGCGGGTGACGGTGCGCAGCGTGGCGTTGGAGAGGGCCTTTGGAGTCACCTCGCAGTCGCCGATGCGGACGGCTTTGGTGATACCGAGGGCCTGTCCGGTCAGCCAGGCCGGACGACGCGGCGCGTTCAGGCGACGGGTGTAACGGTGGCCGACGGCCCCGTAAGCCAGGGCGTGCGCGGTCTTGCACTGGACGGTGTCCGGGAAGCGGGCGCCTGCCGCCTGGGCGACGGGCCGGTTGAAGGCGAGATAGCGGCCGCGACGCCGGGTGGCGTGGGCGAGGAGAGCGAGGGTGGTGGTCTTGCCAGTGCCGGCACCGGCCTGCAGGGCAAGGTGGTCGCCGGCCTGGAAGGCATCGGCTGCTGCCACCTGCTCGTCGGTCGGCTTCATCGTGTGAGCCTCTCGGGAAGCCGGGTGAGTGCATGCCCGACTGCGGACAGCAGGTAGGCGGGGGTGGTGTGGGCCAGGAGTTCGCCTACCGCCCGGTCGAGGCAGTCGGCCTCCTGGTCGGCGTGCTGGGCCAGGGCCCGGTGCAGGGCCAGTTCCACGAAGCGCTCGGGGCTCTGGTGCGCGCGGCGGGCTTCGGCCGTGAGGGCGGCGTGGGCGGCGGCCGGGAAGGTGACGTTGAGGAGCACCTTGTGGTCGGCGTCCGGGTAGTGCGTGGTGATCACGTCGATGGGCAGCCGTGCCCCAAGTCGGTGGCGTAGTCGGCGGGCGGCCTGGTGAGGGGCCTTGGCGTGCACGAGGGCCATGAGGCGGGTGGTGTCGTGGTTGGCGGCGAGCGGCAGTACGCGGGCGGCATCGCGGAGTTCGGCCGGGGCCAGGGGGCGGGTGAGCACGATTTCCAGGGCGTGGTACGGCATCGTCATCCCCTCCCCTGCCGGTGGGCCTGGGAGTGGGGCAGTCGGGTGTGGATGTGTGCCGCGTGCAGGAGGGGGTCGAAGGGCTGCCATCCGGCCAGGGCGAGTTCGGCGGCGCCGGATGCGGCGTGTGCGGGGCAGCGTTGGGCGCGCCAGCGCAGTTGTTCGCTGTAGGGGAGCTGGCCGAGGTCGTAGACGGCCATCAGGGCGTCGGGCAGGGCGAGTTGGCCGTGCTGCGTTGTGGCCGGCAGTAGTCTCCAGGTCCCGGTCGGACCGGTGGGAACAGGGACCGTGTGGGTGCAGCGGTGGCGGTGGCGGGTCTGGGCCACGCAGCGAAGGTTTGTGAGGGGGTGTTCGGCGAGGTAGCGGCAGAGCAGCATCTGCACGACGGGACGGTCGGGTTCGCTGGTACCGATGTCGGTGACGGTGGCGGGTTGTGTGCTGGTAGCCGGAGCAGGGGTGAAGACGCCGGTGTCGATCATGCGGCGAGTACGGACAGCGAGTTGGCGTCGGATCGCTTCAAAGCCCGGGGCGGTGTGGCAGGTGAGGGTGCGGCGGGGGCAGAGCAGGGCGTGCGGAACGCGGCACCAGTCGCTGCCGTCACCGTGCGGGTAGGCGATGCCGCCGCTCAGGTGCCAGCGGCAGGATTCGGGGACGTCGGCGGCGGCCAGTTCGGCCGGGTGGAGGGCGATGGGCCGCTGGTCGGTGCGCTGGTAGAGGTCGATGCGGTTGCCGCACTGGCGACAGAGGCGGCTTTGGCCCGCGCGCAGCAGACGGCTGGGGCTGGCGCCAGCCACCCGCAGGGGGCGGCGGGGGTGGCGGGTGGTGCGGGGGCTGCCGTCCCAGTGGCGGCCGGCGGGAGCGGGATTGGGGCACATGACGAGGACCGTGCCAGGCAACACGCGGCGCGGAGTGCCGAGGCGGCCGGTATGTCCTCCAGCCGGCCTAGCCGGAGTGAACGGGTGTGCGGGCTAACGGTCTTGTGTTCCATGCCTGCTCGCCGGTTCGGGTGATTTGTGGCGAGGCCCGCACAGGGCGCGCGCCGGCAGGTCAGGGGCCTTGCGTGCCGGGCGGGGTGTGGTCGTCACAGAGGGGGCCCAGCAGGCGCTCGATGGGCACGTCGAAGGCGTGGGCGAGGGCGTGCCAGGTGGTGACGCTGCCGGTGGTACGGCCGTGCTCGAGATCGATGAGAGTACGCCGGGCCAGGCCGCTGCGGCCTGCGAGTTCGTCGAAGGTCCAGCCGCGCTCGCCCCGCAGGCGCGCCAGCGTTACGCGCAGCGCACTGAGGTCGGGGTCGGGCGGCAAGATCGTCACCCCACCATCCGACGGTGCAGGACCCTGCCCTGTCAGTGCAGACCTCTGCACTATCTGTCGAGGTGGGAGTGACGTTCGGAACGGTGCAGGGATCTGCACTACCGTGCGTTCGTTCCGGCCCTCAGAGACCGGCACCGACCATCGCGGCACGGACAGACGGGAGGACGACCAGCAGATGAGGCTTGCCCGTGCGCATGCCGCAGTGCGACGCATCTGGACCGTGGAGCTGCGTCCGCAAGCAGGCGGCCCACTGCTGGCCTGCCCTCATCCACGTTGCGCGGCAGCCACTCCTCTGTCGGCCTCCTCCGCACGGTCCGCCGCGCTGACACACCTGGCTCGTCATGCCCGAGCGGACGTACTGCCCTCGCACCTGCGGACCTGCCAGTGCCGGGCGCGGGGGTGTGTCTGGCACCGTCGCCACCGCGGGTGCGCCGGACCGGTCCTGCTCGCGTTGACCCGGGACCGCAGTGGCCGCACCTGGCGTCTGGCCGACGCCTGCTCCGCCTGTGCCGCGGTGATGAGCGACACGGCCGTCGTACCCGACACGTCGCTCAGGCCCGGGCGCAGATGCCCGGCGTCCCGAGCCCGATCTGCTCCGCCCAGGCCGCTCCACGGGCCGGGCGAGCGCACACGGGTGCGGGAGATGCTGACCTATCTCGCGACGGCGCTGCCGCGCTTCACCTCCCCGGCCGCCCGCCTGCTTGCTCTGCAGTGCGCCCTGCGTGCCGACGCCAGCGCTTATGTCCGGCTGCCGGGCGGACTGCTGCGCGGCATGCGGCTGCGCGGCCGCGGGGAACTGTGGGAAGAGCTGGAGCATGCCGGATGGCTGAGCTGCAGGGCTGGCGGGCATCCGCACATGGAGGCCCAGCTGCTCGACGCCGCGGTCCTCGCTCAGCGAGCCGGACGCCGTACGCGGGCCCGCGCCGCCCAGTGGGCACTGAGCCCCGTCCCAAGGGCTTTGCCTGACGGGTGGCCGCCGTCCGTGCGACTGACTGCCCTGGCCGTGGCCTCCTGCACGTCGGACGAGGGAGGCAGGACCGACATGGAAGTGCTCGCCCGCCTATGCGGGCACTCACCACACCAGATCGAGGAACTCCTCGACCGGCTGGTCGCCGCGCGCATGCTGGCTTCCTGGCAGTACTGCCGGGAGAGTGACGAAGTCTCTTGGCACGTTCCGTCCCCTGCCGAAGTGGGTCGCACAGATGTGCGGCAGTGATCGCGCTCCCCTCAACCGCCGTGCCGCGCTCGGCGGGAGAGAATGAGACATCACTCGACAGGAACATCCCGCTCGTCTCGTGCATACATGTTTCTAGACTGTCGCGGCCTGCGAACAGCTCAGTTGTCGTGGACGGACACACTCCACAGCTCTTCGCGGGCTCGGCACCTGCTACTTTCACCGCCACAGCCGCACATCGAAGAAAGGCCCATGCCATGTCTGAAAACCGGGCGCCCGCCACCGAACTGACATCGCAGTACAGCGCCCAGGTGGCAGGCGATCTCGATCGCAACACCAAGGAACAGGAACGTATCGCCGCCGAGATCGAGGCACTGCAGGAGCAGTTGAGTGCCCTGCAGCACGACCACAATGTGCTGGTGAGCATGCAGCAGGCGCTCGGCGTCGCAAGCCCCGCCCGGCCGGACACCAGCGCCTCGCAGTCAGCACCTGAGCGGACCTCTGCCACACCAAAGCCGGCCAAGGCCAGGAAGGCAGGCGCCACAGGCGCAAAGAAGACTGCCGCCAAGAAGCCCGCAGCCAAAACCTCGCCTGCGGCAGCCTCCGCACCGACCCTCGTCGAACTGATCCGTACTCACCTGGTGGAGCAGGGCGAGCCGCGCTCCGCTGCAGAGATCTCCTCCGCGCTGGGACAGGCCCATCCCGAGCGCAACATCAAGACCACCGTCGTGCGCACCACCCTCGAAGGACTCGTTGCCAAGAGTCACGCTCACCGCGCCAAGCAGGGCTCATCCGTGTTCTATACCGCCGCGTCCGCCCCGGAGCCCACTGTGGTCGATCCGCAGCCAGAGGCAGCGGCCGGCTGAGCATCCTCCGGCCGCCGCGCACTCCTTCGTCCCGCAACCCGGTGGCCCCGGCACCGAATGCCCCAGGCGGGGCACAACCGGCGTGCCGCAGTACGCAGCAGGCAGTACGAGCAGTCGGGTGACAGGGATTGCCTGGGGTCCTGACCCGTAATTTCCGTACTGCTGTGGCCAGGCGGACAGTCGCAGGGCGGACAGTCACCCAGCGGCGGCGGGATGTAGGCACCTGCGATCTCAGCGATACCGCCCAGACGCATCAGCGCGGGCGCCAGGTGCGGATCTCCAGGTGGATGATGTGCGCATCCGGACGGATGCGGCCGGTCTCCACCAGCCATTGATGGACGGCTGCGGTGACGTCTCCGCCCGCGGCGTCGACGCGTTGGGCAAAGCCAGCGGCGTCATGCCCGCCGGTCTGGGAGGAGCCGTAGGAGCGCTCCTCGGTGTGGTCGGTGCGCTGGATGACGTCGCGGCGGATGCCGGGTGAGTCGGTGCGGCTGCCGGAGGGGTGCACGTAGCCGGTCTTGGCCAGGCGGACGGTGAAGGCCAGGCGCAGGCCGTGGCGGGCGGCTTCGGCGATCAGCGGGCGCAGCCGGGAGGAGCCGGAGGCGATCGCCTGGGCGCCGACGCGGCCGGTGCCGGAGCCGGTGGGAGTGACCAGGACGGCTTTGCCGCGTACCCGGGCTGTGGCACCGGAGGTGGTGGTGCGGCGGGTGATGTGCCGGCCTGCGATGGAGGCGAGGTCGGGGAGGTCGGTGATGCCGCCTGTCTGGACGGCGGCCAGGACCTGGCGCAGGGCAGAGACGAAGGCTGCGCCTTTGTTCTTTGTGTAGAACTGGGACACCAGGGAGGCGTCACGGTTGATGATGCGGGCGATGTCGCGCTTGGTGTAGCCGGCTGACTGCAGTTGGTCGGCCAGCTGGGCGGCCTCGTTCAGCTCGCGTTGCCCGGTGGGACGGTTACGGCGGGGGCGGGGTGGCATCAGGCCTCTCCTGCGCTGGGGGTGAGGGCGGTGCGTCCGGCGTCCCGCAGGGCGAGGAGTTCTGCCTCGGTGGTGGGTGCGGCTACGGGACCGGTGAGGTGGCCCTTGAGGAGGTAGTCGCCGGGCTGATGGTGATGCGGCCAGGCCTGCGGCTGGGTGAGGTAGAGGGCGTCGGTGCGGAAGGCGACGACGCTGCCGGGCTCGGTGTGCAGGGCGCCGGCGTAGGTGTTGTCGTCGCGGTGGCGCTGGGTGAGGAGGGCGGCGCGGGCGCCGGACCAGATCGCGGCGGCCCATTCGGGGTGGGCGTTGGGGTCCCGGCTGAAGCCGGTGGGCTTCTGCCAGGTGATCTGTTCGTCGTCGAAGCCGATGATTTCGGCGTCCGGCGGGATGTCGCGCTCCAGGGTGCGGGGGGTGGTGCCGGTGACCATGCGGGGGCGCTGGGCGAAGGAGCCGATGCCGTATAGAAGGATGGCACGCACCGCGCGGGAGGCGAGGTGGGCGGCGCGGGCCTGCTGGGCGTCCCCCTGGAAGTGGGACTGGGCGGAGAGGTTGCTCCAGGTCTCTTTGAGTTTCCTGGCCCAGTCGTCGAGGGGTTTACCGTCCTCCCACAGGATGCCGTTGAGGATTTCGATCTTCCACGGGGTGAGGGGGTTGGTCAGGGCGGTGTGGATTTCGGGGCCGCCGGCCCAGGTGGTGAAGGTCGTCCCCGGGGTTGCCGGGTAGTGCCAGGCGCGGTCGCCCGGTGCGGGGGCGGGCAGGATGCCGACGTGGTTCCAGGTGTCGGGGACGGTGGCCCGCACCTGCCAGTGGCCGCACCCGTACAGGGCCCGGGTCTGTTCCTTCTCGCTCCAGGAGGCGAAGGTGGCGGCGGTGATCCGGCGGGGGGTGCCGACAGGGGATTTCCAGGTGTGTTTGGCGTAGGCGAAGGTGCGGTCGTACTCGATGAGTTGGGGCAGTTGTTCGGGCACGCGGGGCGGGAGGACGAGTTCGTTGCGTCCCTGCCCGGCGGTGGCGTGCAGCAGGCCCCGCAGTTCCTCGGACAAAACGGGAAAGCCCTCGGCGTGCTGGCCGCGGGTGGGGATGGTGCGGGTCCACAGGTCGCGGCCAGTCTGCGACGGGGAGCCCATGACGACGGCGTCGGTCCAGTGGCGGCGCAGCGCCTGCCACAGCAGCACGAACGCGTCCCGGACGGTGGCCGGGTCGTCGCCGCCGGTGTCGAACCACTCCCCCACCGAGCGGATTTCGACGTGGCTGTCGCCGATGTCCCGCTGGTAGCGGCCGACAGGATGGCGGGCGTGGACGAAGTGCCCGGCCATCCGGTCCTTGCCTCGACCGGTGTCGGTGCGCCAGCCCGGCGTGGGGGCGTTCAGCCAGGCCGCGACCGCATCCCGCAGATACGGATAGCGGTCGGCGTCACGGTGCCAAGGGTCACCGGCGGTGATGTAGATACGCTCCGTGCCTTCGGGCAGGGTATGGAAGACGGCGGTCAGAATGGCAGCGACCGAGGTGTCGGCCAGGTCGAGGCGGTAGGTCTGGCTGCGATGCACCAGCACGCCCGTGTCCGTGTCCAGGAAGACGGTGGAGCGGGCCTGCTGGGTGAAGTTCGGTGGCGTGGAGAGCAGGTTCGGGGTGTGCGTGAACCAACTGTTGCCCGCTGCTCCCTCGGGGACCGACGGGAGAGCACGCAGCGCTTCCGGGACTTGAGGCTTCGCGGATGCAGGGTCCTCGGCAGGAGCAGCCGGAGGCGGCACAGCGGCGGGCGGTGCCGGCGGGGTGGCGGCCATCACGGGCGCCACCGCTCCTGCAGGGGCGGGAGGATGGGGTGAGCTCTTCGTGCCGTCAGCAGCTGGGACGTCCGGCTCGGAGTGGTCCGGGCCGGTCTCGGCCGTGGTGAGGCGGTCGGGGGCCAACGCGGGGGCCAGAGTGACGATGTCGGCCACGCTCAGTCCGGCCGCCGGGGCAATCCGTTCCGCCTTCGCCTTCCCGTACCCGGCCAGCTGCGTGATCTGCCTGTCCCGCTCGGCCTCCAGCTTCACCAGGTCGGCCCGGGCCTTTTTGATCTCGTCCCGCACCGTGCGCAGTTCAGCGAGGGCTGCGGTGTAGCGCTGTGCGTCCATCAGGCTTCCTTGTCCGGACGGCGGGCGGCGGCATGTGTGGGAACGTAGGCGATGACCCCGCCCGAATGGGAGACCAGCCGACTGCCCAGCAGCAGATCAGCGAGCATCCGGTCGGCATGCGAGGAGGCGGTCACGTGATGGACGGGCGTGGCCAGGTCAGTGACGTAGCCCGCCAGCCGCGCGTGAGGGAAGGCATAGCGGCCCTGAGCGTTCTTCTCCCAGACTTCCAGGCCGGTCAGCACGGCCACCACGTAACCCGACAAGGTCACCGGCAGGACTCCGGCGGCCGCCACGCTCGGCGCATCGCAACGCCACCAGCCGCGCAGCGCCTTGAGGAGATCCTCGGGGGCGAGGGAGGCCGCGAAGCCAATCCAGTTCCGGTCCGGTTCCTGTACCTGCTTGGCCGCGTCGACCCGCAGGACGGCGACCTCTTGAGCATCCAGCCGGTCCAGCGGGGCGTGCCGACGCTGACCGAGTGCCTGGACCACATGAAGCGGAACCATGACACGCACACCACGGCGGGACAGGCCCGGCAGCAGCCCGGCGTGCACGAGACGGCGGAGGGTGGTGATGGCACAGCCGAGTTCCTGGGCCGCCTGCCCAGTCGTCAACAGCATCTCACCCACTCCCCTCATGCAAACTCTGATATCTGATTTGGCATGTAGATTAGCGGAGCCCTGAGGACCCGTCAAAGACCATGCGGCCGGACCCCGCCCATCAAGCTCAGCCCTCCCGCCTGCCGTCGGCTCCATGACGGAGGCGAACGAAGCGGCCGGTCAGGTCATTGATCCCGCGCAGATGAGAGCGAAGAATCCCCTGGATAAGCGGGGCCGACCCGTCGGTCTGATCCCGCGGCAGACCCACCGGTCCTCTAGCGGTGGGCCCGCCACGCCATCCCTTCCTGTGCGGCGTCGGTGGTCGCCCCCCATGACAGTTGCCACCGAGCCGTCTATCGGCACGCCGGGCACAGGTTGTCGTCGTTGTACTCGTATGGAACGTCGGCCGGAGCAAGGTGGACGGTCCGGCACGAGGTGCACAGGTCTCCCCCGCAGCTGCGACAGCCAACGTAGCGCCCGCCCGCGTACTCGTAGCGCCGCTTCTCGACATATGGGTCGTTGCACCTCTTTTGCTGTTCCGGCTCGGCCTCGGGGTACAGCGTTGCGACTTGGTAGGTGTCCTTCAGTTTGACCTGAGTGAGGTCCCGGCCTTCTTGGAAGACTCGTCGCCACTCTCCTTGCAGGTGCAGTTCGTCAGCGCCGCATACCTTCACGAGGGTCAGGCCTTCGTTGTATGCCTTGCAGGCCTTGGACCATAGGTTGGCGAAGGCTTGTGAGCGGATGATGTGCATCCAGTCGGGACGGCGCAGATCCCTGTTGGATGTCGTCTCCCCCATGGTGGAGACGAATTCGGAGTACAAGGCTTTGACGTACTCCAGCGTGACCGCGTCGTCCTCGTCGAGGGCGCGGGCCCGTGCGTCACGCAAAGTGGTACGGAACTTCTCAAGCAGGTTCTCGGTGGATCCGGACGTGTAGGACTCGTGGATGACCGGTGGGTCACACAGTGCGTACTTGGAGCTCGATAGCCGTAGCAGGAGCCGCAGAGTGGACTCGGTAATCCAGACAGGTCCAGGTTCAAGGCGCGGCCCGAGAGGGTTGGGCAGGTAGGCGCCGTGTTCCCAGGCTGTGGGGGTGACGAGATGGATGCCAGCGCGACGCCGGTCATGCGGGTGAGGGGCAGTGGGCTGGAGCTGACCGAGGGGAAGATGGGTCTTCAAAGCGGTTAGGTAGGCACCGTTGATGTTGAGCGCCGCCACTGGGTCCGTCTGGTCTGGTGCCTGTGGGCGCTGCCAGTCGGGACGCGCCTCCCAGACTCGGTCAGGCGCGTGCGGGGACGGCTTGCGGAGTGTCTCGGGCAGTGCGGGGTGGCGGACGATGTCGTACCGGGCACCGATTCGACACGCGTCGAGCAGCCGCATGGCGTCGGGGATTGTGCGTGCGGTGAGTGCTGCGATGGCTTGGCGCTGATCGCCGTTGTGGGCGGCCAGGGCTGCGGCGACGGTCTCCCCGATCAAGTCCTGGGTGGTGTTGGAGCGGTGTGAGGCGCCGGAGCGGGGGTGTGGGATCCGGGGCTGTGGTGTCTCATCAGGCTTGGGAAGGCTGAGGGCCGGCAAGGGGGTGGCTGCCTCGGCGCACTCGGCAGCGGTGAGGTGTTGCGGATAGCCGTCCACTTGCTGGCTGGCCGGGTTTCCGCACAGCACGCAGAAGGTGTGTTGTGGCAAGAGTTCGGTGGACGTGTCGGGCGCCGGTTGGTTGAGGGCGAGGTTGGGATCCTCGGCGGCGCAGGTGCGGGCGTGCGTGAGGAAATAGGCGTAGGCGGCGCGGACGGGTCCTTGCGGCTCGGCGTGTCCCTCTTCCCATGCGTGGAGTGTGGCGGGGCTGATGCCGATCGCGTGGGCTACTGCATCAGCGGTGAGGGCGAGACTGGTACGCAGACGGCTGCGTTCGGCCGGCGCGGGCAGAGGACGGCGCGTGGCGAGGAGGTCGTCGATCGCGGGATATCTGCTCATCGTCTGTTCTTTCTCGGTATAGCGGGAGGCGGGAAATGAGAGGAAGCGGCAGGTGCTGTCCCTCTCGCTCCGGTCCGTCAGCCGGAGACTCTTGCCAGCGCCGCGCCAGGGCTCGTCGGCGTTGCTGGTCCACGAGGCCGGGTCATTGTCGGAGCAAGAGGCGCTTGTCGAGGGCTTACATGAGGCGCAGTAGTCGGGCGCGGCAGCCAGGGACGGGGTAGACAGTGATCGGCCCCGGGGGACCCGCCTCGCCGGCTCCTACTGAGATTCCGGGCGTGATGTCGCGCGACGACGGAGCCTCTGAGCTGGGAATACGTCCGGCAACATGACGTCGAGATCATCAGTAACGGCTCATCGCATTGCTGCCCGTGGTGCACAGTGCTGGCAGGGTGAGCCTGTCACCGGCGATAAGCGGGCGCGTGCGCATATGTGCAGGGCCGCGGTAGCGGCATTGGCACCAACAAGACAGGCACGCAAACGGCGTACGAACCTGATGCGGACCTGGTACGGATGGGGACACGTCTCGAACCTAGAGCGGGCCCGCAGGGCGACGTGATCCTTTCGGTCATTTGTTCCTATGCGTTGCCCGGATTCAACGCGTGTAGCACGCGATGCTCCGCCGTCTGTCTGTAGTCGACGGGCCCTGGCTGGAAGTCCGGCTCGCTGCTGGTCACCGGCAGGATATTCCGCCTCGCCTTGGCGTTCGAAATGTCATCAGTGCAGGTGAGAGCGCACTTTTGACGGGCAAGGGTGGGAGCTCTGATTCGCGTCCTTGCGCAGGAGAGGGGCACTGTAGAGGCAGGGTCTGACAATGCGTCGGTGCGACCGGTGCGGCGGATATGGCGCGAAGTTTCGGCTACCGCCCGGTACCGCAACCAGACGTTGCATGTGCTGCCGGAAAGGTGCGCCAGGATGCGCCTATGAGTCTCACCTCGTCCCTCAAGGAACCGACGTCAGCGATGTCGCAGTTCCTCACCGAGCATCTGCCGGGCGTCGATGATCTGTTATCTGACTACCGCAGGCGCCTGGTCCGTTATCCGGCGCCGGTGAGCCCCGCCGCCGGCATGGGGCAGCGACCGGAGTACCGGATGCTGGGTCACACGATCGACCACCGGCTGCGGATCAGTCTCGGAGCGCCCGCCGGCCAGCCGATCAAAGAAGGGATCGTGCGGGCGTCTATCGACGACGACGGCTGGCCGGCTTCTGACGTCATCAGCACGGTGCAGGCAGCGGGCGCGGTGTTACTGAAAGAACTGGACCAGTACGAAAGCAGCGAAGGCCAGCCGCTGGCGTGCGACTCCGAGACGGAGGACCGTCTGGTGCGGCTGTGCCACGTCGCCTCGAGCTTCGAAGCGATCTTCCGCCACGTGGGATGGATACGCGGCAACAGCCTGGGCTCCAGCCGGCCAGGCGCAACGCTGGATGAAATCGTCGATGCCGTACCGCCCTACATCGTCGACGACATCCGCCAGCAGATGAGGTTGGCCGCACATCCCGGCCCCTTCGAGGGCCTACGGCAGCTGCCCGCCGCGCAGCGCGTCTGCGGGCCCGTCTTCGACGGCAGCCGCCATGTAGGAGGAGCCGACGCCGACTTCATCCTCCGCGGCCAGTTGATCGACTGTAAAGCCACTATCCGCCCCGAGCGGATGGGCCGCGCTGAGCTCTACCAGCTCGCTGGCTACCTTCTGCTGGACTACAGCGACAGCTACTCCATCGAATCCGTGGGGCTGTATCTGTCCCGCCAGGGCGCCCTCATCGACTGGAACGTCGCGGACTTCCTGGGCTTCATGGGCTCACAGCTCGAGCTGCCCGACCTGCGCGCTGCTTGCCAGTACGCGCTGACCGACGGCGCGGCCGGCACACCCCCACCGCCGGAGGACCAGCGCCGCCCGCTCCCCCGCCCGCGCAACGCACCCCCGGTCCAGGACACCCTCTTTGGCGACCTGCCTTGATCCACTGCGGCTACTCCAGCTGACCCTACGGCAGCCGACAAGCACAAAGGGCAGCGAGTGGAATGGCTCTTGCCTGCCTCCCGTGAACGCTCATGCCGACGGCCGCTGCGCGACAGGATCTGCTGGGCACCCGGTCCAGGACGAGGAACTCCACGAGAGCTGAATGCCTTGGCGGGCATGCCCCGTCGGGTGACGCGCAAGCTCGCTCACGAACGGTGCTATGCCGTGCGCAGAGCTCATCGTGTCTGATCCTGCCCCAAAGTCCGCGGCCGGTATGCGGCTGAAGGAAGACACCGCTGCGAGTAAAGGCCGCTGGGCGCGGCCTGCAGGCAATCAGGCGGGAATCCTGCCCGGCGTTCCGGGCGGCGACAGTGCTCCCATCGGTGATGGCGCTGGAGCCGCTCCGCTTCCGCTTCTTGCAGCCGCGCGCCTTGTTGGTGTGAGCGCGGCGTGCGAGCCACCGCTCGCCGTCGCGGGGCCGACTGGCATCTCCACGGCGTGTGTCCAAACGCCTGCCCTGCCTTCCAAGCAGTGCCTTCCATCCTGATTTCCATGCATACATGAGAGTTGTTCGTGATCCCTCTGTCTTTCGAACCACACCAGCAGGCTGATCCCCCGCCACCGCTGAGCATCGGCCGTCGCTTCGCCGATCCGGCACACATGACCGCACGGTTCATCCGCCCTGACGGCACCGAGCACGAACTGCCCTGGCTGGAGACGGCTGGAGAACAGCGGCTGGAAGAGTGCCTGCCAGTACGGCGGTTCCCCGTCTGCAAGGGGCGGCGCTCGGCTCCGGGCTGGTACTGGTCCGCGACCGACAGGTGCCTGGTGCACCATGGGTTCAAGGCCATGCGCACGCAGCTCATGATGCTGGACCACGATCCGGTGGTGACGGCTCTGGCCTGCCGGCCGGTGGAGCTGTCGTGGCACGGCCGGGGCGGCAGGACGGTGTCGCACGCGCCGCACCTGATGGCACGTCTGGCGGATGGCAGCGGACTGCTGGTGGACTGTGCGAGCCGGTTCGGGGTGGGGCGGCGACTGGTTTGGCGGGCCGCCCACCTGGAGGGTGCTGCGGCCGCCGCAGGCTGGCACTACCGTCTGATCGGACCGCCACAGCCCGTGGTCGAGGCCAACGTGCGCTGGCTTGCCGGCTACCGGCATCCGCGGTATGCGCAGGACCGGTTGCCGGAGGTGGCCGAGTGTTTCCGGGCTCCGACGGCGCTGGCCGAGGGGGTGCGGCTGCTGGGTGATCCGATCGCCGTTTGGCCGTCGGTGTTCCACGCACTGTGGGTGGGCGTGCTGAGCGTGCCGCTGGAACGCCCGCTGCACGAGCGGACCTTCGCGGCGGCATGCGCGGAGGACGGGCGGTGAGCCGGCCCCTGCTCAGGCCCGGCACCGTCGTGCGCTACGGCAACCGGGAGTGGACCGTCGCGGGTATCGAGGGATCCTCGGCGTCCGGTGCGCGGATCTGGCTCTCCGGGACGGAGAAGAAGGACGGGCAAGACACACTGGCGGTGTTCGGGCTGGCGGAGTTGCTCGGCGATGCGTCGTTCGAGCAGGTAGGGGGTCCGCCGCGCCTGCGGGTACCGCAGATGGGCCTGCTGTCGACTGTGTCCGAAGACGAGCAGTGGCGTGCGTTCGAACTGGAGCGGCACGTCCGTGAGGTGGAGACGGGGTGTCCCTCCCCGGACGGCACGGCGTCGGTGAGACCTGAGTACGATCCCGTGTCCACCACGCTGGCCCAGCGGGAGCAGGCGAAGGCCGATGAACTGGCCGCGCAGGGCTGGGCGGACGTGAGCCGGGCGACGGTGCGCAGGTGGCGTGCGCGCTACCACGCGGACGGCGTGTGGGGGCTGGCCAAGAAGCGTCGCAGCTCGGCGCGGCTGGTCCGCGCCGATCCCCGGGTGGTCGAGGCGCTGCGCGCCCTGCTGCCTGTCGAGGCTTCCCGCTCCCGGTCGCGAGGGTGGAAGAAGCGGATGCGCGGGGAGGTGCAGTGGTGGCTGGACGACCACCACGGCGAGCCGGGCTTGCGGACGGTCGAGGTGCCGCCGCAGTCCACGTTCAACAGGCTCCTCGACACGGTGGAGGCATCCCTCGGGTTGCAGGGGACGGTGGCGCAGCGGCGTGCCCGCGCCGCCCGTCCGGCCCCGCCGTTCACCCCGACGCTGGCGCTGCGTCCGGGGGAGATCGTGATGCTGGACAGTTCGCCGCTGGACGTGCTGGTGGTCCTGGACGACGGGGTAGTGGGGCGGTTGGAGCTGACCATCGCCGTGGATGTGGCCATGCGCGGTCTGTGGGGGGTGCTGCGGCCGGTGGGGAGCAAGCTGACGGACGTGGCGGTGCTGCTGGCGCAGATGATGACGCCGATGGTGATGCGGCCCGGCTGGTCCGCGGCGTTGTCGATGGCCTCCTCGGTCGTGCCGCACGAGCGGCTGACCGGCATCGACGAGCGGCTGAAGGACGCGGCGGCCCGTCCGGTGATCGTGCCCGAGACGGTCGTGGTCGACCAGGGCAAGGTGTTCGTCTCTGCGGCCACCCGGGCCGCGTGCGAGAGCCTGGGGATCTCGCTGCAGCCGGTGCCTCCGGCCAACGGACCGGCCAAGGGCCATGTGGAGAGGCCGTTCGGTTCGATCAATTCGCTGTTCTGCCAGTGGCTGCCCGGCTATACCGGTTCGAACGTGAGTGAGCGCGGCTCCAAGGTCGAGCGGGAGCCGCTGTGGACCGTGGCTGAACTCCAGTCATTGTGGGAGGAGTTCCTCGTGTATTGGCACCACCGCCCGCACGCGGGGCTTCGGCATCCGCTGATGCCGAAGAAGGCTCTCACCCCGAACCAGATGTGGGCGGCGCTGCTGCCCGTCGCCGGGTACGTGCCGGTGCCTTTGTCGGCGGACGACTTCGTGGAGCTGCTGCCGGTGCGCTGGCAGCCGATCACCGATGCTGGTATCCGGTTCGACTACCGCACCTACGACGGCAGTTGTCTCAACGGCCACCGGGGGCAGCACTCCGGGATACGGGCGCAAAAGGGCCTGTGGGAGGTGCACTACAACCCCTACGACCCAGTCCGGATCTGGGTTCGGCTGCCGGAGGGTTTCCGTGAGGTGGCGTGGATCCACGCCACCTCGGTCGCCCTCCCGTTCACGCACCACGTCTGGGAACACATCTGCAAGGTGGCCGAGCGCACCGGTTCGCGTGAGGAACACGAGGCCGAACTGGCCCTGGCTCTGGACGCCTTCCTCAGGCGGGCCGCGGGCAAAGAGAAGCTGTCCAGCGTGGAGCGGCGGGTTATGGCGAAGTCCCGCGCCTCGGAGGCGGTGCCGGTGCCTGCGGGCGAGATCAGCGTGCTGGACGTGCTCGCCCCCTCGTTCGGGCTGGCCGGTGTGTATGCGGCGCCGGATCCCGACGACGAGACCCTGCCGGATGAGGACGACGACGAGGGCATCGCCGGTGACGGGCCGGAGGCCGGCCATGTCTCGGGAGGGTCTCTCATCCTCAGTGACCAGGACCTTGAGGAGGACCAGTGGCTGCCGTAACTGCTGCCGTGGGCGGCGACTTCTCCGACGGCGGTGCCACTCCCGGCGCGGTCACGGACTGCGTCCGGTGGCAGGAGTACGTCTGCCGTCTGCGTGCGACCGCTCCTCCGGTGGACGATCCGTCCTGGGACCGTACGAGGCTGCTGGATTACCACTCGGAGTTCGTCACCCTCAAGACGCCTTCCATGGAGCGGTCGAAGGCGGAGCTGAGGGTGACTCTGCTGGTGAACAACCGGCAGTCGAGCACGGCCCGGCGCGGGCTGATCGTGTCCGGGCCTCCGGGGGCGGGAAAGTCGACCACGCTCATGGAACTCGGTCGGTCCTTCGAACTGAGCGAACGGCGCCGCCGGCCAGGCCTGGAGGGCTCCATGCCCGTGCTGTTCGCTTCCGTCCCGCCCACCTACACGCCTAGGAACCTGGCCATGGTCCTCGCCCGGTTCGCCGGCATTCCCGTCCATGACCGGATGACCGAACACACCATCACCAACGCCGTATGCCACGTCCTGTACGAGCGGGGCACCCGGCTGGTGTTTATCGACGACGTGCACCTGCTCAACACCCGTACCCGGCCCGGCGCCGACACCTCCGACCAGGTCAAGACCCTGATGGAACGAGTACCCGCGACGTTCGTGCTGGCCGGCGTCAACGTGGAGGACTCACCGCTGCTGACCGGGCCCCGCGGCGCCCAACTCGCCGCCCGCTGCAAACTCCTGCGCACTCCCCCGCTGCTCAACGGCACCCCGGAACAGAAGAGGACGTGGCGCACGCTCCTGAGCGACATGGAGGGGGCACTGCGGCTGGCCCGTCACCGGCCCGGAACACTGCTACGCCACGCCGCCTACATCCATCTCCGCACCGGCGGCGTGATGGCCAGTCTCTCCCTCCTCGTCAGGGAGGCCGCGATCCGCTCCATCCTGGACGGAAGCCTCGCAATCACGAAGAAACAGCTGTCGCAGGTGCTCCTCGACGTCCAGGCCACGAACGCAGCGCGCGCCACCCTGCAGCAACGCCCCGGCAACTGACCGGCGCGGCGGAAGGCCCCACCCGGGCCTCCCGCCGCGGGCCCCCTTCCTCTCTCCGACGGGGCGCTGAGCCACGACCGCGCCCTGCCCTCAACACGCCCACGTGCAAAGGACGATGCCGTGCAAGCCTCCGCCTCCCCGCTTGTTCGTATCCCGCCCGTAGCAAGGGAACTGACGGGTTCCTGGTTCCGGAGGATGGCCGCCCCTTACGGCCTGCCCGCGCAGGACTTGCTGCGGGGCGTCCTGAGCGGCACGCACCGGGTGCAGGTGACAGGCACCCCGGGCAGCGGACTGGAACTGTTCCTCAACACACCCGCACGAACGGCCCTGGCCCACTCCACCGGTCTTCCCCTGCCCCGGCTCACCCGCCTGCTGCCCGCTCTCGCCGCCCCGCACGGGCGGCTCGCGGACGACGAGAACCCTCGGGCGGCCTGGTACATGCCGGGCGAGGCATGGGTGGGAACCTGTCCTGCATGTACCGGGCGGGCCTGGCGGCCCGGACAGCCGGTACTGGTGTACCCGGGAACGGCCGGGCACGTCTGCCGACGTCACCGGCGCTGGCTCCTCGCGCATCCCGGGAGGCCGGCGAGCATTCCGCTGGAGACCCTGCCCGAGGTTCTCACCGCTCACCGACACCACTCCGCTCTCGCACGAGCCCGTCCGGATGCGGCGGACGTGGTGGCCCTCGCCGCGGCGGTGGTGTGGTCGTGGCAAGTACAAGGCTGGCGATCCGAGACGGTCTGGCAGAACCGTGTACGCCGGCTGGCCGCGGTCACGGGATCCATGCCGGCAGCCGTGATGCCGCATGCCCTGGTGTCCTACCCGGAGACGATTGCCGTGGCCCGGCTGCTCGGCGCTCCGCGCTGGCAGCAGCGGCTGCGCGAGACCGCCGCAGCCCAAGGGGCAGGCGCCGCAATGGAATTGCTGCTCGGGGAAATCAGCCGCCGGGCCGGCAGGCCGTGGCTCGCGGACTGGCTGATCGCCTACACCCGCACCAGACCCAGGACGGCCGCACAAACCGATCCCCTCGATCGGTGGCTGCACCGGCTCACCACTGCGGACCGCCTCGAAAGCAACGGCTTGTGGACGGTGCACCGGGCGGCCGTACGGCCCACCGAGTACAGCGACCGCATCGGCTTCCTCACCGACCGCCGTCCCCGCAGCATCTGCGAAGAGGCCGGGGCAGCCTTCCTGACCGGTGGCTGGGAACCGGTGCCCTCGCCGCGGCCCGGGCCGGCGCCGTGCCCGTGACATCTGCCGGCCCAGTCCCACGGCTCCCTCACCAGCCCACTCCGCCCCGGCCGTATCTCGTCGGCGTCCGCAGGCCGCCCACCACACCCCGCCCACTCATCCCTCGCACACGAAGGAGAGACATACCCATGGCATCGATCAGTCCGGAGTACGCCAACCAGTTACTGGCGGAACTTACCGAGGGCTGTCCCGTCCCCGCGGCGCCCGCCTCGCTGTCCCGCTACACCTTCCAGATCAGCAACCACGTCCTCATCGGAGACACCGCCGTGCGCGGCTACAAGTACAAGGGCCGGTGGCGGCTGGACGATCGGGACATCCGCGCGGCCGGCGACCGACTCGCCTCGCTCCCTTTCGATCCCGACGACCTGGTCGACGCCCGTCTCTCGTCCACCGAGCACAACCAGACGTGGCGCTCACAGATCCACCGCTGGTTCGAGCACATCTCCTACCAGGACCAGAGCGCGAACGGCTGCTGCTGCGAAGGACAGCAGCCGTGCAGCGGCACCCGGCCCAACCGCTACGGGCTGGGGTGCGGAGCGACCTTCGAGCAGGTCAAGGAACGCTACGGCCGTTCACCCATCGCTTGTACCAGCCCGCTGCCGCTGCTGACGTGGTCCGGTACCACCTGGATGGTCCCGCGCGCCTACGCTGCCCTCCTCGACCGCGCGGACCAGATCGCCGCCGAGTGCGTCGAACAGGCCACCCGATGCAGCCGCTGCAGCGCCACCGGTGACGTCTGGAAGTGGCGCACGTCCAGCAACAGCGGCTACACCACCCTGTGCCCCGCGTGCGCCGCCTCCGTCGCCCGCCCTTACAAGGACCACCTGCGCGGTCGGCTGTATGCGTCGCTGCTGAAGAACTCGCAGCCGGAGGCGTTCTTGTGCCGGTTGTGCCCCAGTCCTCGGCAGGCCGTGTACTGGGACCACTGCCACGCGCACGGATTCGTGCGCGGGCCGGTGTGTGCCAGCTGCAACACCTACGAAGGCGGCGGCTACAGGTTCATCCACCGGCCGGGTGCGGTCCGCCACCTCCTGCTGTGCGACGGCTGCCGCCGCGACAGGACCGTGCCGCCGCGCCACCAGCCCGACATCGTGGTGCAGACGTTCGTGCCCGACCCTCACGGCCCGTGTACGAAGCAGTCCTACTCCGCGTGGGGTGCGATTCAGGAAGACGGATCGATCCGTTTCCGGATGCGCTGCTGGCAGTGCACATCTACCCCCGAGTGGGAACAGGTCGTGCCGGCCGCACAGGTCAGACATCTGGTACAGGAGTTCGTCGACAAGGCCCTGGAGACCGGTGCCGACGGCCCCGGCCAGGAACCCGCCTGACGGCCCGTCGCTTCTGTTCCTGAACTTCTTTCCCCGAGTCCGCCCGTGGGCCGGGCACCTGGCAGAACGCAGCACAGACGCCGCCTTCTGCCGGGCATCAACGAAACGCGGCACGTCATGGCTTGCACACTTCGGATCCGACCGCCGAGTGGGCGAGAGAAGCCCCGGGTTCCTCTCACCAGCTTGGCCAGGGTGACCTGGCAGTCCGGTTGCACGGTCCCACCGGAGCAAAAGGCGATCCCATGGAGGCGGTCTTGCGGGTGACACCTGTTCAGGGGGAAACCACATGGTCTTTTCTGCACCGGGTGGCGGCTGGCTACCGGCTGCAGGTGACCGACCTGACGACATGGTGGCAGTGGGCGAACTCCATGCCCCGAAGACGTGATGTACGTCCAGACGGCGAGGTGTTCCTCGACGAGGTGGCGCAGGGGCAGCTGGCCGGGTGGTGTCGCGTGCCAGCGGGGCATCTGGCGCGGGCGTTGCCGTCCTGGGCGGCCGGGCCTGCGGTGTTGGCCAGTAGTAGTGGGGATGGGCAGGGGTGGGCGAGGTGGCGGGCGGGGCCTTCGGAGTGGGGACCGGTGGTGTTCGGCTGCCGGCTGTGCGCGGCTCGGCGGGGCAGTGGTGGAGGGCGGGTGTGGGCGTACCGGCGGCGGTGGCGGCGGTTGTGTATGCGGCATGGCCGGTGGCTGCTGGATGTGGGTGAGGGGCATCCGGTGGAGTTTGTCGATGCCGGGGATTGGGGGGTGGAGCTGGCCCGGGCGCAGCGTCATTGGGACCGGGTGGCGCAGGCTGGGGCGATGGTTGGCGCGGCGCAGCGTGAAGTGTTCGGGCTGGCACGTGCAGTGGTGTGCGGGTGGTGGGGACGGACGGAGTTCTGGGAGCGGGATGCGGTGTGGGAGCCGCGTGTGCAGCAGGTGGTTAAGGCTACGAGCCGGTGGTGTCCGGATCCGGTGGGCTGGGGTGTTGAGCAGTGGCGGCTGCTGGTACGGGACATGGTGGTGTTCCCGGAGGTCGTCGCGGTCGCGGAAGCTCTGGTGGATCCGCGGATGCAACAGCTGGCTGCCGGAAGCGGTGCGGGTGCCCTGGTGCGCGGCCGGGGTGGCGGTGAGCGGTTTACTGCCGCGTTGGGCGAGCGTCTGGGACGGGTGTGGCTGGGCGAACTGGAAGCGGACGGGCATGGCGGCCCGTTGGCGTCCTGGGCTCGCGCGGTGGTACGCGAGCAGCGCCGTCCGGCGGGATCGCCGCCTCAGCAGGGGCGGTATGGGCTGTGGTGGGTACACAGCGCGCACCGGCCGGCGGAAGTAGGAACGGGGCTGCGCCGGCTGTCAGACCCTCTGGGCGCAGGCGCCCGTGAGGGTTCAGGTGTAGTAGGACGTGGCGGACCGGCGGCTCAAGGGCGGCGAGTGGAGTTGGCGGTGCCGCGGCGGGCCGGGAACGGCCGGGGCCTGGAACAGCGGCATGCACAGTTGTTCGCCCAAGGACTTGAGCAGGCCCGTCTTCATGTGGAGCGGTTCGGGCATCTGGCCATCGCGCACACCGACGACGGGGTGCGGGAAGGGTTCGATCTGGGGCGGTGGCTGGCCAACCGGCGTGCGGACGCGACGTCACTGACCGTGGAACAGACGGAACAGCTTCGACGCCTGGATGCATGGTGGAACCCGCCCTGGCCCGTCGACTGGCAGCGTGCCTGGTACCGCGCACGCGCCCATGTGCACGAGCAGGGGCCGGTGCACGGCGGCGACAACCTGGCCGGGCTACCCGGCTGGCTTCAGCGGTGGCTGCGCCACCAGATCGCCAGCTATGGGCAGTTACATTATGGCCAGCGGGCGCTGCTGGTTGAGATCGGATTGTCCACGGGCGAGGTCGAGCTGTTCCACACGTGGTCCGGGCGGCGGCGTCCGGTCGCCGATGGCCTGGCTGTCGCTCATGCCTACGCTGCTCGCCACGGCCACCTCGCCGTGTCTCAGCCCACCGTCGTTGACGGTTTCGCGCTGGGGACCTGGCTCAGAAATCAACGCCAGCGGCAGCGCAGCCTCGGCCGGCCCACCCGGCTGGGACACCGCCTGACGGACCTCGATGCATGGTGGAACCCGCCCTGGCCGGTGGCCTGGCAACGCATGTGGTGGGCCTCCCGCTACCACATGACCGGGCTCCCGGACGGTGTTGAGTGGTGGCCCGACGCCCCGAACGACGAGCACGCCGCGGCCTGGCTGCGCGAGCAAAGTGCACAAGGGGCACTGCTGTTGTCACAGCAGCGGCGTCTGATCGATGAGCTGCTGCCGCCGGCCGGTGGAGTACCGGTGTGGCAGCCGCGGATCAGCAACGTCGCCTGGCAGACGCTTTCCGGGCTGCTGCCCGCGCGGTCGCACACCGGGGGCCGCCCCCGCAGCGAACGGCAGATCCTGGAAGCCATCGTCCACATCGCCTGCACCGAACAGCCGTGGACACGACTTCCCCCAGCCCTGGGCCCCTTCCAGGCCTGCCGGCGCCGCTTCCTTCGCTGGCGCGACGACAGCACCCTCAAACGAATCTGCCGCGCTGTCCTGCCTGAAGGGGACGCCATCTGGCAGCAACGGCTGGCCGCCTACATCGACACGTCTGCCTGAAGAGATCCGTAACCGCGTGTACCAAGAGCGTGGTGCGCATCTGATGGCGAGGTGTTCCTCAATACGGTGCGGCCAGAGCATCTGGCGCCAGAGTTGCCGTCCGGTCTACCGGACGGCAACTCTGGCCGACGGGGACTCAGTAGCTGTTGTCGTTCCGATCTTGAGGGGTGTGCGTCGAACGGGAGTCTCGATCGGGTGGTTGGCGCCGGCTGCGGGCATGAAGACAGGGCCTCTTGGTAGCTCGGGGTTGCGAAGCCAACCGAGATCCAGGAGACCCTGTTGCCGCAGTTGTACGTGCTCGCGCCGGTGGAGTTCAACTCGGCTGCACCGGCGTGTGATTGTGTCGCTCACCGTTCGGGAATGCGGCCGATCACCCGGAACGTGTTCGGCGGTATCCCTCGGACATGACGGATGCGGAGTGGGCCGTGGTCCGGCCGCTGCTGCCGGTGCCGGGCTGGATGAGGGGCCGGGGCGGGCAGCCGGAGGCGTATTGCCACCGGGCGATACTCGATGCGATCCGCTACCTGGTCGACAATGGCATCAAGTGGCGGGCGATGCCGGTGGACTTCCCGCCGTGGGAACGGGTCTACGCGTTCTTCCGCCGCTGGCGCGACCACCTGCTGGTCAGGGAGTTCCACGACCGGCTGCGTGCCAGGGTCCGCGAGAAGGCGGGCCGTGACGTGGAGCCGACAGCCGGGGTGATCGACTCGCAGTCCGTCAAGGCGGACGCCGTCGTCGGATCGGACAGCCGCGGCTTCGACGGCGGCAAGCTGGTCAACGGGCGCAAGCGGCATGTCGTGGTCGACACGCTCGGACTGCTGCTGGGCGTGGTGGTCACCGCTGCGGACACCGGCGACCGCGCCGCCGCCCAGGTCCTGCTCGGGCAGGTCGCCGACGTGCATCATCGGTTGGAGCTGGTCTGGGCCGACGGCGGCTACACCGGCAGCCTCGTCGAGTACTGCCTGGTCACGCTCGCCCTGGTCCTCGCGATCGTGAAACGCAGCGACGACATGCGTGGCTTCGTGGTCCTGCCCAAGCGGTGGATCGTCGAGCGTCTCTTCGCCCACCTGATGCGCACCCGCCGCCTGGCACGCGACTTCGAGCGACGTACCACCAGCGCCGAGGCGATGATCTACTGGTCGATGACGCTGCTCATGACCCGCCGCCTGGCCCGGCCACACCCTGAGCGAGCGTGAACCGGCCCGGCTGCCGCTCGGCCAGCCAGCCCCGCGCGACCAGACGTTTCGCCTTCGACCGCAACGCCTCCACCTTGGCCGGCACCGCGTCCAGACCGAACATCACGGCCAACTCCTGGCAGGTCAGCGGCCCTTGATGGAACCGGTCCCGGTCCGCGAGCGCGGTGAGGATGCGCTGATAGTCCACCGACAGCACCGACCAGGCCAGCCCCTCACACCACACCGGCACCTGCGACCTCGACCTCGCCGCGGTCGGCGCTGACGATGTCCCCTCGGCCCGGGCGTGGCTTTGCGCGGGCTCGTCCACGGGGGCCAGTACCTCACCGACCCGCGAGCAGGCGATGGCCCACTCCTGCCATTCCCGCTCGGCCACGGCCAACTCGGCCTGGACGCGGTCGGCTTCTTCCTTCAGCCCATCCACGCGACGGCGGGCGGCGACCTCGCGCTGTTCCAGCAGCCCCACAACCGACGGCATCCACGACCTCCACCGGAGCGACGACACGACACGCCATCACTCCCAACGAATCATCGACCCTATGCCTGACCAGCGAAGACGCAGTCCTCAAGTCCGGAAAGACAACAGCTTCTCACCCGGACAGGGGCGGTCCGTCACAGGCTGGGTAGGGCGGAGCGGTCCTGGACGGTGATATGGAGGGCGTGCAGGGGCTGGGTCCGGGTGGGGCGGACGACCTCGAACCAGTCGGTGCCCTCCTGCAGGTGGTGGGAGATGCTGCGGTAGTGGCTCCAGCCGAATCCGATGCCGGTCTGCCAGGTGGTGTCGCTGTAGCGGCTGCCGATGACCGGTTCCCCGTGCAGGTAGAGGGAGTCGAGGGGACGGGAGGCGGCTTCGAGGTGGGCGAGGACGGCTGCCGCGGCGCGGCGCAGCGGGCTGGTTTCGCTCCAGCGGGTGAGGGCTTCGAGGGCTGCGGGATGGGCGGGTTCGGCGTCAGGGAGCTGGAGTTGGCGGATGGTGGCGGCCTTGCGGTCGACGAGGTCGGTGAGATCGATGCGGACTGGGCGCGGGACCCAGCGGTCGATGCCGTCGAAGGCTTCGATCATGTGGTCGCGTGGGGCGCGGCCTGCCTCGGGGTCGGGGGTGATGGCTGAGAGCCGGGTGCGGGCGGCATCGACGGGTTCGTCCCGGGTCCACAGCAAGGTCAGCTCGAACCCTTCCGCTTCGAGGGTCTTGCGTTCACCGAAGTGGATCTGCAGGCCGCGGCTTCTGCCCTTGAGGGCACGCTTCATCGAGGCGGAGGGGTCGCCGCCGTAGGACAGGGAGTGAAGGAACTCAGAGGTGAGACGGTCGTCCCTGCGGTGCTCAACGACCATGTCGACGTCCGAGGGATTCAGTGCGCCGCGTGCGTAGGAGCCGAAGACGAGGATCTCGTCGACGAGGTCCAGCGGCCAGCCTCCCTCCTCCAGCCGGTCGAGCATGTCGTTGAGGAGCGTGGTGGCGCGCTCGCGTTTCACGGAAGACCTCCGCTGGTCGATTCGGATGCCGGTGCACCTGGGGCTGTGGTTCAGCCGGTCTGCCGCAGGGGCGCCCGGCCGGGGATGTGGGTGCGGTGGTGTCTTACAGGGTGGTCGGCAGTGAGATCACCGGCTCGGAGACGGCCTGCGGGATGCAGGCGGGAGCGGTGCGGTCCGCCTGGGTGCAGGCCAGGGTGAGGAGTTGGAGGTAGCCGAGGGAGACCGGGCGTCCGGGGAGCTTGCCCGCTGCCTGTTCGAAGCGCTCGAGCGTGGCGGACTTGATGCCCAGGTGGCCAGCGGCGTCGCGGAGATCGAGACCCGCGGCTTCACGGGCCTCCCTCAAGAGTTGGGCGTTGTCGTGCCAGACCTGCGGCGTCGTCTCGGTGGTATCCCGGGCAACGGCCGTGCGTGCGGCGGCGAGGGCGGTGCGGATTCGGTCGCTGCGGGGGCCGAGCAGGAACCGGGCGAGGCGGGCGGCGTCGGCCGCGTGGTCGACGCCCTCGCTCCAGGACTGGGAGGCCTCCTCGTACACGCGGCCCCGGGCCGTGGCGCAGTCCTCACGCCCGCCGGATTCGGCGCCGTAGGTGCGGTGGCGGTCGCTGGTGCAGGCCAGCGTGTTGTCCTTCGCGAGGTCCATGTCGCGGTCCTCGTCGTCGGTCTCGATCTGGTCGATGACGTCCCGGACCTGTCGGCGTTCTCGTGGGGTCAGGACGCTCGCGAGTGCTTCCGCGGCCGCCTGGGCTTCGGGCCGGCCGGCGGGCTCGAAGCTGCCGCCCCAGGCGTGGGATGCGTCTTCTCCCTCCGCCCTTTGGAAGGCCACGTCGATGGCTTCGAAGGTGTGCGGGCTCCAGGCGTGCATCATCAGGATGATCTCCTGCAAGGCGCGCTGGGCGGCCGGGTCCGTCTCCTCCGCGGTACCGCTGCTGTGTCGGCCCCGGGTTCCGCTCATCCAGTCGGTGAAGGCCTCAGGCCGGCGGGAGTCGGACGGTTGCGCGTCCGTGAACCAGCGCGCCGCCCTCACGACGCAGCCGTGCGCGTGCTGGATGGCGGCGTACCAGCCGAACAGCGCCTCCCGGTAGTCATCCACATGCCGGTCCTCGGCAAAAGTGCCGGTCTCCGTGCGGCAATGCTGCGGGCACTCCGCCTCACTCACCCGGTAAAGAGCGGCACGGGTCTCGGGAAACGTCAGCAGAGCGATGTCCAAGTGCTCATATTTGGGGCCGCGGTTACGGCGCTTTTCGAGCCCCTGGTCGAGGAAGACCTGGAAGCGGGGTTCCTCACGCCAATTGGCTGCGGCGCTGCGGACACGAAAATCGCTCTGCCACGCTCCGGTCGCGATGACCTCCCGCAGCGTCGAAGCCACGTCCCGCCGCAGTGCCGCACCCAGTGCGATCAGGACCGGCAGGCACTGGGGATCGTCCCCCAGCGCGGACATCACCAGATCGACGTCGTCATGACGGTGAAGATGACGCTGGAACACGAACTCCCCCTTGAGTGCAACACTCCCCCAACTGCCGCCGCACCGTGGTGTGGAGGCAGTCCTCCATCTTGCACGACGGGTACGGCAACGCACCGGTGGATGGGGGCACCGGAGCTTAAGGAGTTCGACGGCGTCGTCACCGTCGAGGGCATCTACAGCTCGAAACTCCTCGACGCGCAATGGGACGCGAAACGCACGGATGAGGCACGACGGCTGCTTCGGGTCGCGATCACACGCGCCCGCCACACCGTTGTCTTCGTCCGCCCGGCCAGCGCTCTCCTCCTCACCCCGCCGCTCCCGGCCACGGGCTGAACGGTCCCTTTCTCCTTACGCACCGCATTGACCGTGAAACCGGCGACCGCGGCATCAGGTCGTTGGCGGCGGGACGGATGGGCCGTCGCATCAAAATCGGCCGCCCTTTCGGAATTTCGCGCACGTGTCTCAATCGGAGCGACCTGGTGTCAGTGGGCGCTGCCATGCTGATCGTTCGCGGCCTGAGCTAGGCCAAAGGCTGTAATGACCCGCAGTGCGGGTGGATGGGACGTGAAACGTGGCCTTGAGGGCGACGGCTGAACAGGAGGCGGCCCGGGAGGCGTTCGCCGCGGGCCAGGACTTGGCCCTGGTGGCCGGCGCCGGTACGGGAAAGACCTCGACGCTGGTGATGATGGGCTCGGGGACGCGGCGGCGGGGCCTGTACGTGGCCTTCAACAAGCCGATCGCGGAGGAGGCCAAGGGCCGGTTCGGGCCGAACGTGGAATGCCGTACGTCGCATTCGCTGGCGCACCGGGCGGTAGGTCGCCAGTTCCAGGACCGTCTCGACGCCTCTCGCCATATGCCGCTCAAGCGCACGGCGCAGTTGCTGGGGCTGGACCGGGACCTGGCGGTGGGCAAGCGGCGGCTGAGGGCGACGACGCTGGCGCGGCTCGTGATGGAGATGGTCCGGCGTTTTTGCTACAGCACGGACGAGCAGGTGGCGGCCCGGCACTTGGGGCCGGTGAACGGGTTGGATGATCAGGGTGCGCAGTATCTGGCGGAGGTGCTGCTGAAGCGGGCGCGGTGGGCGTGGGAGGACATCTGCTCGCCTGCCGGGAAGCTGCCGTTCCAGCACGACCACTATCTGAAGATGTGGGCGCTGACGCGGCCGAGGCTGCGGGCGGACTTCGTGCTGCTGGACGAGGCGCAGGACACCAACCCGGTGTTGGAGGAGATCTTTCTGGCGCAGGACGCCCAGCGGGTGTGTGTCGGGGATCCGGCGCAGCAGATCTATGAGTGGCGGCACGCCAAGGACATCATGAGCGGTTTTCCGGGGCAGCGGCTGGAGTTGACGCAGTCGTTCCGGTTCGGTCCGGCGATCGCGGAGGTGGCGAACCGGTGGCTGCGGGCGGCCGCGTCGACGATGCAGCTGACCGGGCACGCCGGCGGGGCCTCCACGCTGGGGCAGGTGGAGGTCCCCGATGCGGTGTTGTGCCGGGGCAACGCGGACGCCCTCGCCGAGGTGCTGCGCTTCCTTGAGGAAGGGGTGCCGGTTGCACTGGCCGGGGGCGGCAAGCCGCTGCTGAAGATCGCTGAGGCGGCGATCGACCTGCAGGCGGGCCGGCAGACCTCCCATCACGAGTTGTTCTTGTTCTCGTCCTGGGGCGAGGTGCAGGAGTACGCCGAACAGGACTCCGCGGCGGCGGAGTTGAAGGCGGTCGTGGAGCTCGTCGACACCTACGGACCGCAGCAGATCATCGCGGCCGTCCAGCGGATGGTCGACGAGGACCGGGCGCGTGTGGTGGTGTCCACGGTGCACAAGGCCAAGGGCCGCGAGTGGCGGCGGGTACGGATCGGGGACGGCTTCACTCCGCCGGCGGACGAGCTCCGGGCGCGGGGTGTGCATCCGGCAGAAGCACGGCTGATCTACGTGGCGGTGACGCGGGCGCGCGAAGTGCTGGACACCGCGGGGATCCAGTGGGCCGAGGCCCAGATCCGGCAGAACCCGCGCACCTCGGTGACGAGTACCCCGGAGGGTGTGCCGCTGGCCGCGCTGCCTTTGACGGGGCAGCTCCAGTACCCGCGCTCCCCCATGTCCACGTTCTGGCCCGGCATCTGCCGCGCACGGAGCGGGTGGTCGGCTCATACCAGCAGTGGTCGCGGGAACTTCCTCCTACCGTGCAGCCGATGGACGAGCGGCGCCCCGACTACGCGGCCCTGGGACGCACCATCGACTACCGCCTGCGGCTCGCTCTCGGCCGCGGCCCGGGAAGCGCGGTCGCAACCGGCGTTCAGCTGCTCGGCAGCGCCTACCCGCTCAAGGGTGCTCCCGCGCCCGAGGTGCGCGCGTCCCTGCATACGGCCAGCACCCGGCTGCTCGCCGCCCTCCATGCCCATCTGGAGGGTGCACCCCGGCTGGGTGAGCAGGAGCTGACCCAGCTGTGTCACGTGGCGGGGTTCTACGAGGCGGTCTACCGCAACGGCGTCTTCTCCCGGCGCCGCAACCTGCTCGCCCACGCCGACGCACGCACCACCCTCGATCAGCTGACCGGGGCGGTCCCGTTGTATGTGCTGGACGACATCGCCGAGCAGATGGAACTCGCCGAACGGCCCTTTGCGCCGTTGCGGCGGCTGCCGGACGAACAGCGGGTGTGCGGACCGGTGTTCACCGGCAGCAGCGACCTCGGCGGCGCCGACGCGGACTTCATCGTGGGCGGCCTGCTGATCGACTGCAAGGCCACCACCCGCCCCCACACCATCAACCGCTCCGCGGTACAGCAACTCGCCGGATACCTGCTGCTCGACTACGACGACGCCTACGCCATCGACCGAGTCGGCCTCTACCTGTCCCGCCAGGGTGCCCTGATCGTGTGGAGCGTCCCGGAGTTCCTTACCGCTCTGGGCGCTCGCGTCCCTCTGCCCCGGCTGCGCGCTCTGCTGCGCGATCACCTCCGCCAGGCACAGCGTTCGGCGTCGTCGAAGAAAGCCTGACGGGACCGGGCGCCTGTTGCAGGCGGTGATCTGGATGCCGTCACCGACAGTCGTGGCCATCGCCGGAAAGAGCAGCTGAGGAGAGGACTGTGCACGCGCAAGAACCGCTGTTGGATCGACACACCGTGCAGATTCCGCGCCTCCTGAGAGCGGTCGGCCCGGGCTGGCACGCTGTGCTGTACCGCTTGCATGACCAGTTGGTCGCCCTCTGTCCCGGCTACCGGGCCCTCGGCGTAAAGGAGAAGTTCGGGGGCCGGGGTGTGCGCGGCCGCGCAATGACGTACCTGCGGGGTGGATCAAGACGGTGTGCGACAACTGCCACCGCGCCTGGTCCGCCCGCGAGATCATGATCGTCAATGGTGCAGTCCGGCAACTCCGGGCGAGGCCCCCCGAGGGCTGATACCGCCGGGACGAACCCTGGGCCGGGGCGGCGGCTGTCTTGCTCCAGTTGCCGTCCTCGCCGGCGGGAGGGAGCGGAGGAAAATTTCCTGACGATCTGTCGCGAAGACGGTGCGCAGACGCGTGGTGTACAGCACAATTTCTGCGCACGGACAGGAGTGAGCCGCTTGCGGCTTTCTGTCCGATAAGAGGGAGGGGGAACCCTCATTGTTGCCGGGGGAGTACAACTCTGAAGATCTTCATCAGTCATGGGGGCGAGGGCACCGACGGGTGCGTGGATGAGGCTCTGACTCTGCTCGTGCCGCGGTTGGCGGAGTTGGGGTACGACGTCTTCACCGACGTCGAAAAGCTGCGCGGCGGTGACACGTGGAATGAGGTGCTCTACGAGGAGATGTACCTGTGTGACGCCGCAATTGTCCTCTTGGGCCCCCAGACCATCGCGACGTCGAATTGGGTCCGCCTTGAGTCGGATGTGCTCATGGGACGCCACGTGGTGCGCAGTCTGCGGACTGTACTGCCGGGTTTCTTGGGCACCGAAGACACCAAGGATGCGCGACGGCGCGGCTACGGTGCCTTGCTCAAACTCCAGGCGGTGTTATGCCGCCGTAGGCTCCGTCCTCTGCCCGAAGACGGAGGTGTGGGGCAGTTCGTGGAGTGGGTAGTCGCCGAGTTCGCTCCGGTGGCCGGGACGGTGGGTGGGCAGCCGTTCCATGACTGGGTCAAACGAATCGCGTCTTTTCTGAGAACGTCGCGCGAGCACAATCCCGAGACGGTCTTCGATGCCGCCGTACTGCTGCAATGCACCACCAGCGAACTGGTGCATGTGCGCGCCAAGGTCGGCGCCGAACTGTTCCTCGCGCACGTGATGATCAAAGCTGCTGTGGCAGCCGTTGAGGACAAGGACTCCGAAGGCCTGCTGCCGCAGGCGATTGCGGCGCTGCGTGCCGGGCTGGCCGGCAGCCAGCTGGAGCAGTTGTCCGGGGAGATCCTGCCAAACTGGGTGGATCCCGATGCGGCAGGACACTTCGCCCAGGACATGACCAGCGAGGCCGCCGAGCGTCGCCCTGTCGTGCTGTTCCACGCCTACGACGAGTGGACCGCTGAACAGCATGTCCTGCGGGCGGTGAACAACAAGCCCGGCAGTTTCCGCCTGGGGCGGCTTGCCCCGGCTGCGGAAGTGCCGCACGACGACGGCACTGCGGCCAAGGAACTCCTGGACGCGTGCATGGCGGCGCTGCGTCGGATCTTTCATGTCCCTCCGCGCATGCCGCTCGACGAACGGACCGTGCAGCGCGGCTCGCTGCCCCACTACCTGGTCATCAATGCGGACGACTACCCGCTGCAGGACGTGGCGCAGGTGGTGAACACGCTTCATGGCAGCTTCGCGTGGCTGGTCGTCGTCGTCCTTGTGCCGTTGGAAGTGCCCGACCAGGACGAGTTGCGCAACCTTGATCTGACACGGGCCGTTTCGGTGGAGCTCCCTCTGGAGCGGGAACAGCGCGCCTACAGCTTGAAGTGCGACCTTGACTCGGTGGTTCGGCTCGCAGGATGAACTCTGATCGAGTAGTGGAAGGCACAACCATGACGAAGGTTCCAGGCGGCCCCCAGACGCACGTTCCAGACCGCAGCGACGGCCAAGTCTACGTAATGCCTGAGGCGTTGGACCTGGCCACCCAGGTCGCCCTGGCCGCAGGGCGACCCCTTCTTTTGCGCGGCAAGCCCGGCTCGGGCAAGAGTTCCATGGCTCCGTATGTCGCCCAGCAGAAGAACTGGCGTTTCTACAACTTTGTCGTGACCTCCCAGACCCGTGCCCGCGACCTGCAGTGGACCTTTGACGGCGTGCGCCGCCTGGCCGATGCCCAGACGCGATCGTGGTGGGGGAACAGGCCGGGGAGGCAACTGGTTCCGGACCTGTATGTGGAACCGGGGCCTTTATGGTGGGCTTTCGCACCGCGGTCGGCAGCCCAGCATGTCCGCAATGCCTACCAGCAGACACAGAGTGTGGTGGCGGACGGCTGGAAGCACCCGGAGCAGAAACGGAACGAAGAGCGCGATCCTGAGCACGCGGTGGTCCTCATCGACGAGATCGACAAAGCCGATCCGGATGTACCCAACGGGCTGCTGGGCCCCTTGGCGACGAACGGCTTCACGGTGGCCGAGTCCGGCACCCGCGTGGAGTTCGAAGCCTCCGCGGACGGATTCCAGGAGCGGCCCTTCTACCAGAATCTTGTCGTCATCACGACGAACGAGGAACGCGAGCTGCCGCAGGCCTTTCTTCGCCGGTGTGTCATCGCCAAACTCGTCCCGCCCACAGAGGTGGAGGAGCTGGTCCGTATTGCGCGCGAGCATCTGGAGGCCCGTGTGGGGAAGGCCAGTGACAGGGACATCGAGCTGGCTACCGCCTTGGCCACCGAATTGAAGAGTGTGCGTGACGCGGCACGCGAGCAGGGGGTACGGGAGCCGAGTACGGCCGAGTATCTGGACGCATTGTGGGCCTGCAAGTCCTTGGGCATCGGAGTGAAGAAGGACGACGCGTTGTGGCAGGCCGTGCGCGGGCTGACCCTTGTCAAGCCGCAGCAATTCGGAGAATGAGCGTGTCAGACGTTCCCGACGGTGAGGCATGGGACCGGCCGCGGATTACCCCGGAGATCTGGATCGCGGACATGGTCCGGGTGGTGAAGAAGCTGGGGCCTGCGGCATCGGACCACCGGCAACGGGCCGAGATCGCAGGACTGTTGGGCATGGATGCCCCCGTGCCCGCCCATCCGGCGCCTCAGTCGGCCCCAGACGGCCAACTCTCGCCCTCGTCTTCCTCGGCCGCCAGGCCCAGGAAGCAGGTCCGGCCTGTTGAGGACCCGGCACCACTACGCCGGCCCCCGGATGAACCCACATCGTTGCTGACCCCGCTCCGTACAGGTCGCGACGGGCACCGAACGTGGGGGGAGCCGATGCTACGGGCGACACAGCCAGACACGAGTCCTCTCCCTCACACGTCGCTGCTGCCCCCCAGTTCGGAGGCGGCAACCCTCCAGGTGGTGCTGTCCCGTACGGTCCCTGAGGGACCGGTCGACCTGAATCGTCTGCTTGAGCAGCTGGCCGGGAACATCACTGTGGAAGAACTGCCCCGGCAACCGGTGCGCACGCTGAGGTTCGGCGTTCAGGTGCTGGTCGACCTGGGAGAGGGGATGGAGCCCTTCCTGCGGGACGAAATGGAACTGGTGGACCGCGTGATGGCCATTGCCGGCCGACACGGTTGCCAGGTGCGCTATTTCTCCGACTGCCCGTTGCGGCGCAGCGGTGAGGGCGCCGGATGGACGTGGAAGCCGTACCGGCCTCCGGCCCGCGGGGCGAAGGTGCTCGTGCTCAGCGACTTCGGATACAACGCGGACAGCAGCAGGAGCGCTGCGGCACGTCTGCGCCAGGACTGGCAGGAGACGGTTGAGATCATGCGCCGCCATGGCTGTTCGGCAGTCGCGCTGGCGCCCGTGCCGTGCCGGAGCATCCCGTCGTGGGTGTCGGACCTGATGCCCGTGCTGTCCTGGGACAGAACGACGACCACGACGCAGGCACAGGTCAGGCTGTCATGAGGGTGAGTCCCGTGCGTATCCCCGGCTTTGTGACGGATATGCCCGGGGTGGAGGAGATGCCGGCCCCGGTACGACGGCTGGGGCTGCTGCTCAGCTTCGCGACGCGCATCGAGCCCGAACTGATCCGGGCTGTCAGGGTCAGGGTCCGGCCGGATCTCGATGTGGGCGCCGAGTCGGCGCTGTGGTTCGGTTCCTGGTCTCATCGCAGTTCAGCCGAGTACATGGTGCTGCGCCCCTCGCTGCTTGAGCCGTTGCGGGAGCTGCTGCGTGCCGAGTTGCAGAGGAGTCGCGACGGTGACGCCGTACGGCGGACCGGTGAGATCGTCTTCCGGGCCCACCACGCCCTCTCCCCTGTGCTGGCCCTGGAGGAAAGGGTCACCTGGGCCGCGGTGGTGGCGGACGCGGGACTCGGCGCGGCCCAGGCCGGCGCGGATCCTCAGGCCGATGTCGACCGCCTCCTCGAACGTGCCCTGAGAACGGCGGTAGAAGCGCCCGAGCGCCGTGAGGGGCTACGCCGTTGGTTCACCGGCGCCTGGCAGCGGTTTCCTGAACGGGTGCGCCAAGCACCCGCCGCCCTGGACCTGTTCGACGTGCTGGATCTGCCGGAGCACCCAGCGACATCGACTACCCGTTCCACCACCCGTGGCAGGGTGGGCGATGTCCCACTGCCGGTACGGCACGACGGCGCGCGCATCACAATCGGAGTGCCGGGATGGCCCTCGGAGAGCATCTTGGTCCCCGACACGCAGCCGCGTGTCCTGGAAGTCACCGCTGATCTTTCCGACTGGGAGAAGGCGGAGAAGATCCGCGTGCCCCGTTCCGGACAGGTCACCGTGGGGGTCTCGCATGTTCCCGTCTACCTGCGCAACAGCCGCGGGGATGTCTACCAGCTGGGGGCGCCGCACGATGTTGATGCCGCCGGACACTTGGCGCGTGTTGAAGTGCACTCACGCAACCATGGTCTGCTGGGAGGACGGGTGCGCGATCTGCGCGACACAGATGCCGTGCGTTTCGGGGTGGCTCCGCTGATCGTCGCCCGGCGTGGGACGGCCCCTCCCGACTACCGGCATCCGCAGCACGAGCTGCGCAGTGATCCCCTCCCCTACAGCCCGCACGCGGCGGACGAACGGCTGGGCGCGGCATTACGCCGGGTCAGCGCCGTCAGCCGGTTGTTCGTGGTAGAAGGCGAGCCCTCCAGCGGGCGGACGCGCACGACGTGGGAGGTCATGCGGCGTGTGCTGTCGGATTGGTGGGTGTGGTGCCCCAGGCTGCTGGGCAGGGCCGAGACGCTGATCGATGCCGTCGTGCGGGACGAGCTCGGGGCCGACACCGTGGTGTGGCTGGATGACCTCGACGTTCTGCTTGCCGACCCTACGAGCGGTGAACGGGTCGCCGAGGTCCTGGAAAATCTCCTCACCGACCCTGCGTGCCGTCCGGTGCTTCTTCTGGCCACGTCGGCGGGCGGGAAGAACCAGGCCTGTCTGGGTGAGCGCGCAAGGGCACTGCTGGCCCGTGCCGTCACGTTCCCGCTGTCGCCACCACGCACGGGCCGTCCCTCGCTGGGAACGAAGCCTCTGGTGTCCGCCATCACCTCCGAGCAGCCCCGGCAGAAGGTCCTGCCGAGAGAGGAAGTGCCCGCACGCGGTCCTGGTTTCGTGGGGCGGGCCACGGAACTGGCCCAGCTGTTCTCGGCTCTGGGCAGCGCCTCACCGTCTGCTTTCGTGGTCGTCTGCGGCCTGCCCGGCATCGGCAAGAGCGCTCTGGCCCGGGAGACGGCCCTCCATGCGCGATCTCGCGGCTGGTTCCCCGGCGGGGTGCTGTGGATGGATCTCGGCGGCCAGCAGTTCACCCCAGCCCGGTTGCTGGCCAGGCTGGGCATCGACGAGCCGGCCCAGCCGGCCGACGAGGCGGGCTGCTGGATCATGTGTTCCGCACTGCTGTATCAGCTCACCGACGCGGGTCAGCTGCCCGTTCTCCTCGTCCTGGACGACACACCGTCCTGGGAGTTCGACGATCTACCGACCCTGGCCCCCGGCGTGTCGGTCCTGGTCACCTCACGGGGCAGCGGCAGTCTCCAGGAAACCCAGCCGCTGGTGCTCGGGCCGCTGGAGGACGCCGATGCCCATCACATGCTCGCCGTGGAGCTGGAGTGGAACGGGGCGAACAAGCGTGTCGATACGGCCTCTGCGGACGTGCTGCGCCTGGCGCATGCATGTGGGCGGCTGCCCCTGGCAATTTCCGTTGCGGCCGGGCAACTGGCCGCGCATACCCGCTGGACGGTGCGCGGTCTGGCGAACGCCGCCGAGCGGTGGCCGGCCGACCCTGCCGTGCTGGCCGACAGCGACCGGTCGGTCCTCGGTGCGCTGGAGTGGTCCTACCGGCGGCTCAGCTCCACGCAGAAGCAGGCCTTGCGCCTGCTGTCCTTGCACCCGGCGTCCGCTTTCCCCGCCGCCGCAGCAGCCGCGCTGCTGGGCCGAGCGCCGGAGCGGATTCTGCGCAGGCTGACCCAGTCCCATCTGCTGCGCTACGAGGCGGACGAACACCGCTGGCACATGTATGAGCTGGTCAAGCGCTACGCATCCGGCCTGGGCGAGGAGTATGCCGACGCCGATGAGCGAGGGGAGGCCTTCAGGCGGCTGACGCACCACTACGTCCTGCACGCGGAGGCGGCCGATGCATGGCTGCGGACGGAGACGCCGCCGCCGTCACAGTCCTTCGCCTCCCGCGAGCAGGCCCTGGCCTGGCTGGTCGGTGAGCGGGCAGACCTGGTGGCCGCGGTGGACCGCTGCCTGGCGAGGGGCCACCGCCGCACAGCGGCCGCCATCGCGCTGGCCCTGGCGGAATTCCTGACCCGAGGGCAGCACTTCGAGGACCTTCTGCATGTCATGCGGGCCGTGCTGGACTCCCCCGCCTCCACCATGGACGACCGGTACACACGTGCCGCGGCGCTGAACAATTTTGCCGTCGCCATGGGCAAGACCGGCAACTTCATCGACGCGATGTCCTCCCTCAAACAGGCCGCTGAGATGCACCGCAAGCTGGGCGGGGGCCAGAGCGCCTACGTCGTCATGCTGCGCAACCTCGCCTCCACTCTGCTCATCAGCAACCGTCCCCACCATGCGGTCGAGGCCCTGCGGGAAGCAGCCGAGCACTGTCAGGATCCAGCCGACGCGCCGATGCGTGCCGACGTACTGGGACAACTGGGCATCGCACTGCTGGAGGCGGAGGAACCCCTTCAGGCGACCACCCCGCTCAGGGACACATTGGCCCTGTTGACCAGTAGCAACACCCCAGTGCTGGAGCGCGCCATGTTCCACAGCTGGCTGGGGACGGCACTGGCACGAGCCGGCGAGCGCGATGAGGCAGTGGCCGAGCTGACCGAGGCGGCCACACTCTGCAGCCGGGACGAGAGCGGCAACCGGCCCCGTCAGGCCGCCGTGAAAGAAACGTTGGGAAGGGCACTGTTGGAGAGCGGCTTGTACTCTCCGGCGAGCCGTCTGCTGGGCGAGGCTGCCGCCGTCTACCACGAGTTGGAAAACCTGCGCAGCGCGGCACGGGCCCACAACGATCAAGGCCTGGCACTGCTGGAGACCGGACAGGCCCACGACGCGCTGCGTGCACTCGACGAGGCACGGCGCCTGTATCTGAAGATGGGCGACGATGTGCAGGCCGCCCAGTGCAGCAACAATGTGGGCAAGGTACTGCGGCGCCTGGGCCAGCACGACGCCGCCATCCAGATTCTCACTCCCACGGCACAGCAGCTGCTACAGGCCGGTGATGAGGCCGGTGCCGCGGAGGCGTTACTGAATCTGGGGCTGGCCCAGCTGGCCGAGGGGCTGACAGAGCAGGCGCTGGAGACGCTCTCAGCCAGTGCCGAGCACCACGCGGCAGTGGGAAACCTCACCAGCCGGGCGCATGCCCTGCTGGCCCTGGGCCGTGCGTCATTGCGTGCGGACGACCCGCATGCGGTCCACTACCTGCAGTCCGCCGCCGAGGCTTTCCGGTATGCCCCCTCCTCGGAGGGAAAAATCGATGTGCTGCTGCTGCTGAGCGATGTCCTGGAGGTCTCGGGCCGTAAAGCCGAGGCCCGTGCGGCACTGCGTGAGGCGCTGGAGTCCAGTGGGGATGCGGTGGACGAACCCCGCGAGATCTCCTGACTGGCAGGACCACGGGTGCCGAGGCGGGGGTCAGGTGTCGGCCTGGCGGCCCTGAGGTCCGTAGGTAACGAAGCTGACGCCGCTGATGACACCGGTCTGCAGGACCGATCCCTGGACGCCCGAGGCCACCGCTTGCAGAGGGGGTTCGTCCTGCAAAGACCGGTTGCGGGCCTCGTGCTCCCACGCTTCCAGTCCTTTGCGGAACTGAGGGTCGCGCCCGGCCCGCCGGGTCAGGACGTCGGCGAGGGCTTCAGCTCGTGCCTCACTGGCGGGAGCGGCCGTCAGCGCATCGAGTTCTCTCACCCCCGGTTCGCCGGAGGATGCCGACTGCACTGTGGCGGGCGGCTGGGCCACTAACGCCGCCAGTTGGTGCCACACCCCGCGTTCTGGAGCCTCGGCAGGATGTCTGACGGCGGTGAGCGCGGCTTTGACCAGCAATGCAACCGACAGTGAATCCACCCTAATCCCCCTTCACCATCAGTCGCGATTTGAGACAATAATGGACGAAATCAACTCTGCTCGCCCCCCGACCGACCCGCTCGTTACCTACCCGTAATACCGTAGCGGCAAGCGCCCGGCGCGGGGGCTCACTGGGGCGAACCGGGTTCGGCAGAAGGCGCCTGAGCCGGTGCTGTCAACGGATCCGCGCCCGTAGGCGTCACGGAAACAGCGCCCGCCCGCAGCCGTTCGAAGACCAGGTCGAAGGTGAAACCGGCGCTGAAGCCCAGGGGCACCGTGAAGAACAGCAGGCGGCGCACGTCGATGTGGTCGAGCAGATCGGGAAGGGCCAGCAGCTGGGAGGCGCAGTAGAGCAACACCGAGACCACACCAGCGCCCAGCCCGCGCACTGCTGCCTGCAGCCATCCCTCCCCGGTCTCGAACGTATGCCGGATCAGCGCTCCGCCCACCGCGGCCAGCAACGGAGCCGCCACGAACACGGCCAGCCGCTGGGCAGTTGCCGGGCCGGGCCCTCCCGCTCCGACCAGCAGCCCCAAGGAAGCGACCAGGCACAGCACCGCCGCGGCCAGACCGCTGTTCAGGCGCCGGGCTCCTGAACGGGCCTCGCGGCGCGCCGCCTCTTCCGCCTCCTGCCGGCGCCGGCGCTGGGCCATCAGACACGCCACCAGCCGGGAGGCCGAGCCCGGGCGCCAGTCGTCACCCATCAGCGCGATGTCACCGTCGTCCGCGTCATTGCGGACCTTGTCGAGATTCACCCACACCTGAGCCGCTCCCCCTCCGAACGCAGCCACCGGCAGCAACGGTATGCGCTGGGACATGGCGATGATCCCGGCAACGCGCGTCGACTGGCCACCGCCCACCAGCAGCACGCCGTCGGACTCCAGCAGGGTGCGGTAGTAGGACACCTCCCATTCACCGCTGGTGTCACGCACCATGTCCACAGTGACGCAACTGCCCTCCGGTAGGGCGAATTCCGCATCCCGGTGGCGTGGCGGATAGGCAGCCACGCGGCCGGGCGCATCGGACGTGCACGCCTCGGCATAGCCGTGGACCACGTCCCGCTCGATGTAGGTGGGCTTGCTGGAGAAGACCGCCAAATCGCATCCGGCCCGTGCCAGTTCCTTCCCCAACAGACGGCAGGCCTCCTGAGCCTGGTCGACGGACTTCAACGGCGGCGTGTAAACGCGGTCGGCCGAGACACTGCCAATCACGGCAACTACCGGACGGGTCTGACGCGTTGAGGACATGGCGCAGTGTATCGAGGAAGGTCATACCGACGACGCCAGTCAGGTATCCTTCCCCAACCCTGCCGGCAAACGAGCGTCGGCCGTCCATACAGCCACCCCGGGGCGTCGGCCTGCTCGACTGCTCCCGCCGCCTGGGCGTAGCCCTGAACACCGTCAAACGCTATGTCGCCGTACGTGTGAACGCGGAGAGTACGTGGACACGCTACGCCCGCATGCCCGAACCTACCGCCCTGGGCATAGCCCCCCGCCTACCGGCCCACCCTCGTCGACCCCTACCGCGAGTATCTACGTGTTCGCCGTGCCGCAGATCCCGCCGTCCCCGTCACCCAACTACTGCGGGAGATCCGCGAATTGGGCTATCCCGGTAGCGCCAACCTGTTGGTCCGCTATCTCAACCAGGGCCGCGCCGAAGGCGACCGCCCTGTCACGACCCCGCGTCACGCCGGCCGCCTGCTGCTCACCGATCCTGAAAATCTGCGGCCGAGGGAGACGGCCCTGTTGGAGAAGATCACCGCGGCCTGCCCGGAGATGCCCCAACTCGCCGATCTCGTATGCGGTTTCGCTGCCCTGCTGAAGCCTGCCGAAGGCAGCGACGTGAAACTCACCAAGTGGATCACGTCCGCCTGCGCCGTCGCCCTGCCTCACCTGCACGGTTTCGCCAACGGCCTCGAACTTGACCGGCTCGCCGTGAACGCTGGCCTCACCTTGCCCTACCGCAACGGCCGCACCGAAGGCGTCAACACCCGCACCAAGAGGATCACGAGACAGATGCACGGACGCGCAGGGTTCGACCTCCTCCGGCACCGCATCCTCCTGCTCTGAGGGACACCCAGCGTCACCACCGACTACGGGACAGAGCCAATAGCTCTACAGACCCGGGACATCGGCCTGAAAGTCTGACTACTCTCCGTCCCCAACTGCTGCTATAAACGAGACCATGGATCCGCAACCTTCTTCCTCGGGCCCGGCGGTTTCCCGCCTCGCGGTCGTCACCGGTGGCACGAGAGGCATCGGAGGAGCGATTGCACGTCGGCTTCTGGCTGACGGGTACCAATGCATCTTCACGGGAACCTCTGAGGTCAGGCCTTCGCATGCTTCGTCGAGCGGAGAGTATGTGCCGCTGGATCTACGCCGACGGGATCAGGTCGAGCGCTTCGCTACGCAGATACTGGAACGTCGTCCGGACATCCTGGTCAACAACGTCGGCCTGAACGTCAAGGGTACGACGGAGACGTTCACAGACGATGACTACGACACTCTACTGGACGTCAATCTCCGCGCCCCCTTTGCCCTGATCCGAGCCGCCCTTCCGGCTATGAAGGATCGAGGATGGGGGCGCGTAGTAAACATTACGTCACTGTGGTCGATTTCCGGCAATTGTCTCGACGCCGCATACTGCGCCTCCAAGTTCGGACTGGACGGCCTGACGGCCTCGCTTGCAGCGGAAGTGGCATCATCGGGTATTCTCGCCAACTGCGTCGCTCCGGGCTTCGTTCTCACAGAAGCAGCTCAGGAGGCGTATTCGCCTCAGGATCTAGAGTCGATCGGAGCGCAGATTCCGGTAGGCAGGCTCGGAAAACCCGAGGAGATTGCATCGCTCGTATCGTGGCTTGTCAGTGAGCAAAACACATACCTGACCGGGCAGAACATCCTGATCGACGGTGGATTGACGCGCACCGCCAAGCCATAGCCTAAAAAGAAGCCGACAGGGTGACTCCATGTCTGATGACGGTTCCGCGAGGAGTTGGGCGAGTCCATGCAGAGCCAAAGCGACGAACTTCTAGAAGCTCACCGCATCCTAGACTTTCAATGCCGCCACCGGGATGGCCGTTTATTCATCAGCGATTGGTACTGCGATCACCCGTACGTCAATGAGGTCATGAAGGCGGATCCCACAGGGCCACCACCCGAGAACTCCATTATCGCCTACTACTTTCAGAACGACGACTCAACCCTGCACAACCAAATCGTGAAATTCCATGCCAGCCACGGCGAACTCGACTACGCCGCAGAACGAGTATTCGTGTCGGCCGGCCTTTCCTCGCTCATCACCGCACAAATGATGCTTCTGGCGAGACGTGGAATTCGGAAGCTGTATTACATGCGACCACTATATTACACCTACTATTTTCTAGCTCAAACCATCGGCATCGAACTTATCGCAGTCAACGACACACCTGCGAGTCAATCCTGGGTATCGCTCAAACTTCCAACCAGTCGTGGCGAATGGCTCATATTCTGCGATCCGGTTTGGTTCCTCGGGAAGTCCGTTAACGCAAAATTCATAACTGATATCCGCCAATGGCAGCAAGCCACCGGTGGAATGGTACTAGTCGACGGCGCCTTCCAGTACCAGCGATGGATAGAGAATGATCGACCCGAGGAAACCAGTCGCCTGCTGCCGAGCCAGACCTTTCGCAACCTCTGCCCCACAAAGGCCGTCGCGGTCCACGGGCCGCGATTCGCTTACTGCCTGGTCCCCATGGAGTTCTACGAAGAGTTGCGATACTGCTACGCGAACACGGCGGGCTCAGGCTCCATATTCGATCATGACGCGGCTCTCAAAATAATGGCATATTTGAACGCGCGCAATTCGAACACGCGGCTCGTGGAGCTGATGAGCGCCCGCTATCAGCTTCTGCGATCAGAGTCCTTCATCGAGGATCCCGTGGGGGCAGAGGCTTCCTATTTCTGTTTTGTTCGCACACCCGCCCCTCAGCAAAAGCTGATCGCGATGGACCAGAGATTCTTCGACATTGACTGCTTTCCGGACCTGATAAGGATCAACCTTCTCCTTCCCCTGCATACCCTTTTGCCGTTCATCCGGATGGCGGCGGAAGCCCTCGGCGTTAGAGTCTCCACGGAAGGCCTCATCGCGGCAGGTATCCAGCCCTATCCTGACGAGAGCAAAGCACTATGATGGAACCAATAGAAGAGCAGCCGACACTCGAGTACGAGCTTACGGAGTGGTTGGCGCTCGAGCCTCACTTGGCTTCGCAGCTTACCGTGGATCGCGAATCTGATACTCGTAGTAAACTGGCCGATGACGTGGCGGATATACTCCTTGCACGCTTTAGGGATCCACTGACTGATTACTCTCCAAGTGCATGGTCAGCAAGTTCGGAAGTCCTCATCCAGAGTTACGGTCGGATTCGTGCAATATCTGCCGAGAGTCTCCTCGAGAAGTACGCGGTGGCCGCCGATTGCGAAACAGAGGGCTTGCCTTCAACGATCGAAGAGATCAGTCGAACTGCACACTGCTCGGATACGCATCCCTTATTTGATTTCATTGAACACCGTGCGACGAAACCTCAAATGGCACAGTTGCTATACGCGGAGAACCTGTGTGATTTAAACTTTGTTCACCTGCTTAGTTCCGTCATTCCCGGCGTGACCGGCAAGCCAGCAGCGGAGATGGCCGAGAACCTCTGGGATGAATGGGGCCATGGGGCGGTCGATAAATTCCACTGCAACATTCGGCTTGAGATGATGGGCCATGCTGGAATTCGCATCGACGATTCTCGGCTCGCTGCAGTGGACTACTTGCCTGAGGAAGTTGCCCACTTCAATGCCTATGCCTTGAATGGTGCAGTGAGGAGGTTGAACCTGCGACTCATCGGCATGATGTACTCGACGGAGTTCTTGGTCCCACGCCAACTTAGGGCGGTCATCGCTGGCTGGCGGCGCGTGGGTACACCCGACAGGGAAATGCAGTACCTCCTAGATCATTTCGAGGGCGACGTTGAACACGCTTCCGGCTGGGTGGATTCGGTGATCAGACCCGTTCTGGCTCGAAACGAGTCGGCTGCGCGTGAGTTGCTGATCGGTGCACTAGAGCATGTGGATCTACTTGGTAGCCTCTACGATAAAATCTATCAGGATTTGACAACTCCCCCCATTCGAGGCGAATCGTGAATTACTACGAATCGCCGCGCGGAGGGGTCTTCCAGGAGCCAGGCGTCGACCATCGGACTTGCCATGCCGTACGAGTCAGATCCTAGCGACTCCCTCTTCTTTTCACCGGATTCCATCTCGCCTTCCTCTTTCTACGGCCGGCGATTCGAGTTGGACGACCTGGAATTGTGGCTCGAGCGTGAGCCTGGTGTCCTAATGGTCCATGGGCTCGGCGGCAGCGGCAAGACGGAATTGTGCAGATTTCTGCTACAAGAAAAAGGGCTGACCAACGCTGCCATCTGGTGTTCACTGAGGGACGCTCCCAGCCTCGCAACCGTTGCAGCTAATCTTTTAACGAGGTATCCATCCGCCGAGAACACGCCGATTCCTCAGAGTCCATTCGATCGATTGACGGCGATCACGGTCGCGAGTGGCGGAATTCTCGTATTCGATAATTTCGAGGCTGCCCTCGATGGGCCATATGAAAAAGAATACAGTGAACTCATTAACCAGATCGTCGCCGCTGGGCAGATCCGACTTTTGGTTACCACTCGCGTCCTACCCTCGGTTGAACCCCGGCAATCCCGTCGATTCGCAGTACAGCACCTCCTGGGCTTGAATCTCTCGGATGCGCGGGAGCTGGTGTCGACCCTGGGGATGATCGCCTCCGACGCTGAGACCGATGAATTGATCGTGCGCTTGGACGGAAACCCGCTGGCTATCAAGCTGGCGGCGGAACTCGCGCACGAGCTTTACGGCGGCAGGTTGTCGACGTACCTAAGGTCCCCTTCGCTGACACTAGACGGTGTCGGCGACTTGTTGCGAGATCACCTCCAAAACGCGACCTCCGATGAGAACTTACTAATGTACCGGCTAGCGACGGCGCGGGAACCCTTGACTTTCGACGCAATCGTCTCGGACGTCACCATCGAGGACAGAAGGGACGACGCCGTTTCGGCGATTCGGCGTCTAGTCTCGAGGTCGTTGGTAGAGCGCCGTCGGGACTTTTTCTTCCTGCAGTATCTCGTTCAGGAGTCCGTCCTGAAGCAATTTACACAAGAGACCATCAAATCTCTTCTCGAAGAAGATGTAGCGTCGGTCGCCCTGCTTCCCTTCGTCGATACGAAGCGGCCGGTACATATCAGACAGGCACAGCGGCGACTGACCGTAGAGCCGATGGCGAGGGCCTTCAGCCGTGCAATGGGGGGAATCACTCCCAGTGTGGCCCGGCTCAGGGCTTTGATTGACTCCGTACGGCTCGGATCCAGCCACTACGGCTCCTTTGCCGCATCTAATCTAATGGAGTTGATATTGGCTCTCGGCTCCAACTCCGCCGGTCTGAACTTCTCAAGGACGCGGTTACGCCACCTCGATCTGAGCGATACCTCGCTGCGAGATGTCGACTTTCGCAGCTGCGAGTTTGATCATTGCCGTTTCTCATCCACACACGAGCATGTCTTCGGGATTGGTCTCGCGAACAGCGGCTCGTTCGCCGTACTCGGGCAGGGGGACGGCTCTATTGCCGTCGTCGAAGTTCCGTCCGGAAACATTCAGAGGTCGTTCCCATGGGACGCCGTGTGGCTCCGTGCAGTGGCCATCTCACCGAATGATCGCCTAGCCGCCGTCACGGACGACCGAGGCCGCATTCGAATCATCAACCTTCAGTCAGGTCACACACTGGACCTGCCGGGCAACGGCCGCCAGATTCGCAGCCTCGCCTTCTCGTCCGACGGCTCCCTGCTCTTCTCGGGAGGAGAGGACGGTGCCGTGAGACGGATCGACCCAGCCACGGGTGCCGAACTTGCGATCCTCGTCACCGCAGGGTCCGAGGTATGGGCTCTGGCCCAGGATGCCGATATCCTCGCCATCGCAACGGAGGCCGACGGGCTGAGAATCTTCAACCTCACCGACAACGTCTCGCCGGTCGGAACCGACGTCGGCACTGTCGTCGGCGGTAGATCGGTCATCTTCTCCAGATCGGGATCCCACCTCTTTCTGGGCGGGAACGATGGCTCTCTCTCCACTTGGGACCGGGACGGCCGATTGGTCAACGTAGTGCGTGTGAACGAGGGCGCGGTGTGGGCGCTTGCCACGGCGGTCTTGGACGGAAGCCCGATGGTCTTTTCGGGAAGCCACGACGGCACCCTCCGCCAGTTCGATGCCGTGGAACCGGGTGAGCTGCGACAAATCGGTGTGGTCGTCTCGGACGAAGGACCAGTCTGGCCCGTCATTGTCGATCGCGGCGGCACGGTACTCCTGTCGGTCAATGGCAGCTCGGTTGTAAGATTCTGGAACCCTCGAAACTTGCAGCCCCTCGAACGCCTCAAGGGCGGTCTACGGCGCATTTTCGTAGTCGCGAGCAACGGCGACGGAAGCCTTGTCGCAACCGCTGGTCAAGACGGCGTTGTACGACTTTGGAACCAGGACATGTCACACAGTACGCACGCGTTGGTGGGGCATCGTGGAGGACTACGAACTCTCCTCTTTGGGCCGTCTGGGCAGAGCCTCGCATCCGCGGGTGAGGACTGTGACGTCCGTATTTGGGATGCGCTCCAGGGCCAATTACTGGTGGTGCTCGAAGGGCCTCGCAATTGGGTTTGGTGCATGTCCTTTGATCCGAGCGGACGCTACTTGGCTGCCGGCAGCGCAGACTTGCGGGTCCATGTCTGGGACCTGCATGGAGGATCGTTCAGCACACAGTTAAGCGGCCATACTGCCCGTGTCGTCGGCGTCTCCTTTCTCGCCGACGAGGCAGCAGTCGTGTCATGCAGCGTGGACGGCGAAGTACGGCTTTGGAACACTAGATCGCGAACAGGGTCGACGGTCGCGCGACTGCCTGACGGGGCGACGAAACTTCTCTATCTCGGCCACGGCCGTGTCGCGGTGGGTGACAGATCGGGCCGTGTTCACATCGTTGCCGTAGACGGCAGAGAGAACCGGCCGCTGACTGCGGAGAGCCAGTCTTCCGCGGTCTCAGCGCTCGCTGCGATCAACGACGAGAAGCTGGTAGCGGGGATGGAAGACGGAACTCTTGTGTTCTGGGACTGGCGAAGCGGTACAGCCACATCGAGCGCAAGACCCGCAACACTCGTCGTCCACTCGATCGCGCTATTGGGTCGCGGCGCGGAGATTGCACTGGCGATTGGACTTGAACGATTGCCGATCGTAAATGTCGGCGACCCGAACCGGACCCGAAATATTGCCGTTCCCCGTCAGTACGAGGGCGTCGATATCACCGGGAGTATCGGCTTGTCTGACCCCGAACGCGACGCACTGCTTGGTCTGGGCGCCGTCGACTTCTCGCATCCCGATACAAGCCCGGCTCGGCCCGGAACATCCACAGAGTCACCGGCACGGACTCAGGGTTCAGGCACTCCGGTGACCGTCTTCATCTCGTACTCGCACGGCGATCAGCTGCAGATGCAGGGGCTGAGGGATCACCTGGCCGCGATGGAGGTCATCGGTGAAGCGGAGATCTGGACCGATCGACAAATCGGGCCGGGGGCGGACTGGGACGCCGAGATCGACCATCGCCTTGAGTATGCCGACGTTGTTCTGCTCTTGCTCAGCTCTGACTTCATCGCATCAACGTACTGCCGACGGGAGATGGAACGCGCCATGGCGCGAGCTGACCGCGGAGAGACCGTCGTGATACCCATCCTGCTACGACAATGTGATTGGCTCGCGCTGCCCGTAGCCCGCTACCAGGCGCTTCCCGGCGACGGCCAGACCGTAGCGGGTGCCCGCGATCTCGACGCGGTCCGTTCGGCTGTGGCGAAGAAGGTACGCAAACGCGTCACTGCGGTCCTCGCGTCGAAGGCAGCCGACTAGCCGGGGCCTTCGTACATGAACCCGTCCGACCTGCGGCGATTACCTCAGTTCCGGATCTTCCGAGGCTCTGACCAGCAGCGATGGGGCATGTGCGAAGGATGGGGCTAGCGACCACTTCGTCCGGCCTGGGCGGCGACGATCATATAAGCCGCCGCGCCGGTTGTAGTGACTGAGGGTGGCCCGGGTCTGGTGCAGGGCTCGCCAGTGGTACTGCTGGAGGTGGTAGGCGTCGCTGTGGTGGGTGGCCAGGGCGGTGGCCGCCAGGAGCGTGGCGAGGGCTGGGACGGTCAGCCGGATCAGCGGAAGGCGCCGCTTCCCGCCGTCTCCCGGGCTTTTCCCTCGCCTGCCGGGTCCAGGCCGGCGCGCTGCCCGGGGAGATCTGGTTCTGCTTCCGGGTCGGGGTGGCGGGCGCGTCGGATGGTGAGGAAGGCCAGGGCGAGCATCGCGCAGGTGACGTGCCGGTGCCAGGAGGTCCAGCGGCGGACCTGGTACTGGCCCAGGCCGGTGATCTGCTTGGCGAGTTCGTTGTTCTCCTCGATCTTCCAGCGGACCCCGGCCCTCACGATCGTCTCGGTGACCGGGCCGTCGGCGGGGGCGTGGACGAGGAAGTACGCGTACTTGTAGCGGCCGCCGGCCAGTCGCTTCTTCTCGGTGCTGCGGCGGATCAGCAGCCGGTGGGCGAACCCTTCGGCCGGAATCTGTCCGGGCAAGGTGACCTCGAACCACGCCCAGTCGTACTGCGCTGCCCCTTGGAGCCCTCGCCCTGGCTGCGGCGTTCCCACTGTTCGCGCACCGTGGCGTAGTGCAGCAGGTCACCGGCCGCCGCGACCTTCGGCAGGTACGGCTTGCCCGGCGGACCCTTAACCGGCAGCGTGACCGGCACCGCGAGTACGTAGCGGATCTTTCGCTCCTGCGGCCAGGACCGGAGAGCGGGGTCCTTGCCGTAGTCCGCGTCTGCGGCAACCCAGGAGAACGGCAGAGCACCGGCCACCGCAGCCTGCAGCATGGCGATGCCCAACTGCGGCTTGGTGGCGAAAGCGACCTCGTCGGGCACCCCGGCCGCCCGGCACCGCTCACGGTCCTTCGTCCAGGACTGCGGCAGGTACAGACGCCGGTCGCAGAAGGTGTAGCCACTCGCGGCGGCATCGGTGAGCATGACCATGACCTGGCAGTTCCGGACGTCACCGGTCGTCCCGCAGTGCTGGTGGGCGACCCCGACGGACTTGTCACCCTTCTTGATCACCTGGGTGTCGTCCAGCACCAGCGTCGCACCCGGATCCCCCAACTCCCGTGCCACGTAAGCCCGCACCTCGGCCAGCAGCGCGTCCTCGCTCGAGGACAGGACGCCTCGCCAAGGAACTTCTGGATGTAGAGGTTGCGGCCCTGTTCCTCGACGAACAGGTCGATCAGCTTGCCCACAACGAAGTAGTGCTTGTCGATCAGATAGACCGATGCCCTCTCGTGCAGGGCACCGCCCGTGCAAGCAGCGCGGACAGGACCGAGCGCCGTTGGCCGTTCTTCGGGCCGGCGAAGGTCTTGGAGAACTTCAGCTCGGGTGCCTGCAGGCGGATGGCGGTACGGATCTCGTCGACGATGGGCTCCGCGTCGGCATCGCTGATGGCGACTGATCCGATCGACAGGTAGCGACTGCGCTGCTCACCATGCAGTTGGTCCCCGTCCCATCCCGATTCGTCGACAGCCACCCACCGCCCTTGTCCCTCAGTGTCTGTAGTGGCGCTGAGCTGGTTACGGCGGGCGTAGTTCGGGCCGAGCAGGCCTGTGCCGGGGTTGGGGCGGCGGGAAGGATCACTCGTGGGCTGATGATGCGGCGCACGGCGCCCGCTGGGCAACTCATTACCAGCGTGCAGGAGCCTTCGGGCATAAGGGCTGGCAGGGCGCCGGCGGTTCACAGCTGACCGGTCGCCACCGCGTATTCAATGAGGAGTTCGTGTCAGAGGGCTGTAGGGAGAGGCACCCGACTGCAGCGGTGACAGCCTGCATCACAGGTCACCCGGCGTCGGTACTGCTGGCCGTCCCCATAGGCTCAACTCAGCACCATGGCATCGCATGTCCGCGGAGGAGCAGTTTCATGACCCGCTATTGTGTCGTGTTCGACCGGCACGAGCTGATAGCCGCCTGGGGAACCGGCGAAGGCGACCTGGCCGCTAGTGTCGCCGCCTTGCCGCCCGGCGCCGGCACCACCAGGCTCCTGAGTCTGGCCCGCGCTCTTACTCAGTTCTCCAGTGCCGCGTGGCGCACCTACACGCACCCTGCCAGCGCTGCCGGCTCCCTGGAGTCCAACAGCGAGGGCTGGCGCCGTGAGGAGGAGCGCAAGCGCTTCAGCGAGGTCGCCGACGCGATCACCCGCCCGAACCTGCCCAGCGGCGGTTCAATGACCGTCTCCTACAGCAGCCTCCTTGAATCCGCTCACCGGGTCGGACGGGCCCTGCACCACCTGGACGATCCGCAGTTGGTGAAGGCTGTGGCCGCCGAAGTAGCCGCCGAGCTCGCCGCCGTGGAGAGCGCCGAGCTCGGTGACCTCAGCGGCCGCGCCCAGCAGGCGGTTCTCCTCAGCCGTGAGGATGCCTCCCCCGTCCAGGTCGCCGCCTCCGACCACCTTCTGGAGCGAGACCCCTTCGGTCCTGCCGAGCTCTTCATCGGCATCGACCCGACTGCGGCCGCTGTGGCGGCGGCGCACTGGCTCGCCGCGGCGGCCGACGTCGCCGCCGAAGCGGCCGGGCTCAACCCCACCCAGGTGGTTCTCGAAGCCGACAACATCGAGGCTCTCCCCCACGAGACGCCCACGCTGGTCCTCGATCTCATCGATCAGGGCGCCAGCCCCCACCGGGCTGTCACCGGCCTCGTGCGCCACGCCATGCACGTCGCCGACGGCCTGTTGCCCGATGCTGCCGCGCTGCGGGAGCAACTCGACGACCTGGAGGGGACGCTCGCCGAATACAGCGGCGAGGAGGAGCCCGATCTCACCCGCATGACCCTGCGCCTGACTCCTCTCGACCCTCAGCGCCCCGCACGTGACCTCCTCGAAGACCTTCTTACGGGCATCCACGGCTGCTGGCTCATCTATGACGGGTGCGACGGTCTTGAGCACGACGAGGAATCCGACGCAGGCGACGTGGAGGAATGGGACGACGAGCAGATCGAGCAGCAGCAGGCCCGCAGCCGCGAACGCTTTGCCCAGCTCGTCCGCGACAGCGCAGCCCTCGATCGGGACCGGCTGATCTGACAGGGAGGCAAGCAGATCCAGCGGCCTGGTCGGCTCGTGCGGGACGGGCCGGTGGTGGTGTCGTCAGTCCTCGGAGGAGTCCAGGACTGCGGCGAGGCGCTGGTAGAGGCGGTCTTGAGCCTGGGGGTCGAAGACGGGGATCAGTGAAGTCGTGGTGAAGCTGTCGGCGGTGAGGGTGTTGAGCTGGTACGGCGCGAGCGTGCTGGGGTCTTTGAGGTCGTAGCAGGTGTGCCGGCTGCCGTACTTGCCGACGGTGAGCATGACGATCCGCCGGGTTCCGGCTGCGGTCAGCAGGAGGCGTGCCCATTCCAGGGACATGCCGTGGGTGGTGAAGTCATCGAGGACGACGACGGTTTTCGTGCCGAGCTTGCCGCGGTAGCCGGGGCCCAGGTGCACCGTCTGGGCCTGGGTGGCGATGGAGATGTTCTTAGCCGCCTGGCCCTGGCTGGCCTTCCAGCGCTCCAGGCTGGTGTCCGGGGCGTCGACGGCGCGGACGAGGAGGTCTTCGCGGTAGTAGCCGTGAAAGAGTGCGGCTGCCTTGTCGAGGTAGGTCTTCAGCCGCTCGCTGACCTGGCCGCTCGTGCTGCTGGGGTAGATGCAGAAGTAGGGGTTGGCGGGGATCAGGTCTTCCAGGTAGGCGTGGGCGAGGACGAACAGCATGAGGATGCTCCGGGCGTCCGAGTCCCCGATCTTCACCGGCTTTTGGTAGGTGAAGACGTCCTGGAGCTTGAAGGTGGGGCCGGGCGAGGTCGAGGGCAGCCGCGCGGAGGCCGGCAGCAGCGAGCGCAGTGACCAGTTGCCCTGGTCGGCGCGGTGCGACCAACTTGGGTCGCCAGAGAGGAACATCTCCAGGAACCTGTCCACGTCGCCGGGAACTCGGGCGACGAGCGAGGTGGTGCCGCTGGGCATCGAGGCGGCCCATGCGGCGTGCTGGTACATGACGCCGGAGTTGATGGCGGTGCGCCAGTCCAGGGCTGTGCAGCCGACGTACAGCAGCTCATACCGTTGCAGGTGCAGGGCGGTGGTGACGGCGTCGATCCAGGCCGGTGAGCCGCGCTTTTTGCCGCCGGCTATGTGGGACTGGTCGATCAGCAGGCTGGGGGCGGGATAGCCGAGTTGCTGTATCTGTTCTTTCTGCGCCGGCGAGAGCGGATCGGTGGACAGGATGCACCACTGCAGTCCCCGCGCGGTCAGGCTGTGCAGCAGCGCGGCCGTCTCAGCGGCCGTAGGGGTACCGGGCCTCAGGAGGAGGGTCTTGTAGTCGAAGATGACTGCCTTAGCGGGCATGACCACCGTCTTCCTGGCCCAGCAGGTCGTCCAGGCGCTGCCGTAGCCGTGTGAGGTCTTCGGGGGGCAGGGCGCGCAGTTCCACCTCGCGGCCGAGTTGGCGCTCGACCAGGCTCAGGCCGAAGGTGGTGTGTCCGTAGGAGTCGGCCGCGCTGCGGCACAGGGCGTCGAGGGTGCGGCGTCCGGCCGTGGTGAAGATGTCGATGAGCCGCCCGGTGGGCTCGGTGCCGATCAGATCGGCCAGGTCGCCGGCGCCGGGCCAGGTGAAGCCGATGATCGGACGGCGGTAGGTGGCGGCGAAGCGCACGGTGTGGGCGGTGCCGCCGGTGCGCTGTCCCTCGGTAGCGATGACGAGGTCCGCGAGGCCGGCCTGAAGGCGGTTGCGCTGGACGAACTGGGCCTTGCGGTAGTGCTCGCCGGGCAGGTACTCGCTGGCGACCGCGCCGCCGGTGCGGACGATACGGGCACGGATGTCCGCGGTCTCGGCCGGGAAGACGACGTCGATGCCGTGGCCGAGAAAGGCGACGTTGCGTACTCCGTCGCGCAGGGCCGCCCGATGCGCCACCGCGTCAACGCCGTTGGCGAGGCCGGACACCAGGGCGATCGGGTAGGCGGCCAGAGTGCGCACGGCGGCTTCGGTGGCGCGCACGCCGTCCGGTGTCACATCCCGGGTGCCGACGACTGCGACGTGCGGGCCCTCGTACAGAGCACGGGGGTCACCCTCGACGAACAGCCACAAGGGTGCGCCAGGGAGTTCGGCAAGCCGGGCCGGCAACGCGGAGGGGCCGATGATGCGGATATCGCGCTGGGCGAGTTCGTCGGCCTTGGCCCGGGCCGTCTTCAGCAGGTCGGCACGGTGGGTGCTGATCTCGTCTGCAATCTTGCGGGCGGTGGGGACTTTGGCGCGGGTGAGTTCGTCGGTCAGGCGGCTGTCGGGAACGTCCCACAGCCGGCCGAGTTGCTCTCGGTGTTCACGTACCAGCGCGTGCAGTCCCTTGTGTCCCAGACCCCGGGCGGCACCGAGGGCGAGGAGCGCGATCGCGAAGGGCATGTCGGTGACGGGCAGGTCATCGGGGACCTGCCACAGCGTGGGCTGCCCGTCGGGAGCGGAACGCCCACGTTCTCCCTGAGTGCCGCGCTGATCCACCCCCGCACCCTACCTGGCATACGCCGGGCGGCACGGGTAGCACGGGCAGTGGGCGGTGGGACGCAGCCGGCGGCCGACGGTGTGGCTTGTGCCAGGATCGCGGGCTTCGGGTCCTCGTGCATTGCCGCTGCCGGATCGTCCTCCGAAGCGGCAACGGTGGTGCTTGTCTCGGCCTTTCATGTCACCGCACTGCTCCTCGGACGGCTGTAGGACAGGCACTTCAGGCTCCGGACATTTCGCAGGGATGGTCGGCGGGTCTTTCATCTTGTGTGCAAAGGGCGCCCGTGAAGCAGCGGACTGCTTAGGGTCGACGTGTCCGGGTCGCAGGAGGAAGGCAGATCGTTGGGAAAGAAGTCGAAGGCGCAGCGTCAGCGGGACAACGCGCGTGCGCGTGCCCGCGCGGAGCAGCAACGGCGCACGGCGGCGGTGGAGTTCGCCGAGGAGCACGCCCGGATGGTGGCGCGGCGTCACGGCGATCCGCGGTTTGTGCAACGGCGCCGGGGAGCGGACGGATCAGTCGAGGTGTCCTGGGCGGCCGGGTCCGAGCTGGATGTGCACATGCGGGAGGCGATGGAGGAGCAACGGGCCGCTTTCGAAGAGAAGTTCGGACGGCCTCCCGGCCCGCACGACCCGGTCTTCTTCGATCCCGAGGCCGACGAGCCGCGTCCTCTGACGCAGGAGGCCATCGGCCGGGTGATGGACGAGTTACTGGAGGCGGCGGACCGTTCGGGAGTGGATCCCGCGTTCGTACACGCCTGGCGCGAGTGCGGTTATCTCGTGACGGAGGACAACCGGCACACCTTCTCCGCGGCCGAGGTGATGGCCTTCAGCGATGCCGTGCACGCCTACCGGTCGACGGCGCACGGTGAGCAGGAAGCCGCCGGGGCCGAAGCCGTCACGGGCGAGGTTCTCCCCGACGACGGCCGGGCGCCGGCGGTCGCAAGTCTGCGCAAGGTGGTGGCCACGATCCTGGTGCGGCGCGATCCGCGCATCGCGCTACGGGTCGCGATCGGGCTGGAGCGGCTGGCGGAGGAGTCCGGGGACGAGGCCGCCGGGCTGGCAGGAGCCGTGTCGTTCGGGGTGCTGGCGGGATGGCTGGCCGGGGCGCGGGAGTCGGGTCTGTCGCCGGCGCAGGCCAAGGCGGCCACGGCGTGGGTCGAGGAGTACCTCGGCGGCCGGGCAGGCGAAACGGCCTCCCGGATGTCAGGGCTGATCGGAGTTCCCGGAGCAGGCGATGTGACCGTGGCGGAGGTGACCGAGGACCTGGGCGACGATCTGCTGCCGGCGATGATCTGGCTGACGTGCGGCGTCGTGGCCGTCGCCGGAGCAGGCAACGCCGACTGGCTGGAGCAGTTCGACCTCGACGTGCCCTGAAGACAGAAGAAATGGGTGACGAGAAGGCCGTGCACGAGGGACCCGCGCTAAATCCGCCGGTGAAGGTGATACAGATTCCTCGCCTGGCGAAGGCCGTCGGCCCGGGCTGGCACGCCGTACTGCACGGTTTGCACGAGCGGTTGGTCGCCCGTTGGCCCGACTACCGGGCTGTTGGGGTGAAGGAGAAGTTCGGGGGCCTGCGGGTACAGATCGATGCCGGTGAGCGGGCCGCCCGCGAGGCGGCCTCGCGGTTCGTCAGGGCCGCCGAGGCGGAGGCTGCCGTGCTCTGCGAGTTCTGCGCGGGCTCGGGGCAGGCGCGGCCTCGCGGTGACGCACCAGCCGGGTGGATCAAGACCGTGTGCGCCGACTGTCACCGCGCATGGTCCGCCCGCGAAATCATGATCACCAACGGTGCTGTCCGGTATTCCGGACGGGCCCCGCACAGTCCCGCAGCGCCTCCCCGGGACTAATACAGCCAGGGGGCAGCCCTTGCGCCAGCCAGTTCAGGCTCACCGGCCCCAGCCCCTTACCCCTCGACCTGGCCTGACCCGCTGACGCAGCCGACGGCCTTCCAGCCACGAAAGGAGCTATCCGGCCACGGCCAGCCCCACCACTCTCGGCCGCTACTACCGGCCGCCCACTAACTCTGAGCAGTCAACGCTCATAGTGAGCAACTCCCAGAACCCGCAGGTCACATCACCTCAACCGGCGCGACCCATCAACCTACTCGCAAGTAACTTCTGGCATGTCCCACTCATTAAACTGAGCAATGCGCAGGTCAGTCTCAAAGAGCTGCTCACTTTCAAGGGAGCCGCAACACCTCCAGCAGGAACTGCCGCATGTAGATGTCGGCGGCGTGCACCTCGTCGACGATGACGACCTTGCCCGCAAGGCCGGCGAAGCGCAGCATCACGTGCCGCGTCCGTGTCGCCGCGTACAGCAGATGGTCCACCGTTCCGACAGCGAACGCGGTCAACAGGCCCCGTTTGGCGCCGAGAAACCACTGGGGCGGCCCGCTCGGCTCCAGCAACTGCCCCGTACTCCCCGCAGCGCCGGCGGCCGAAGGCATGCCGAACTCGTCGTCCTCGTCGATCGCCCCGTACACGTCCCACGGATCGGACAGAAACTCGTCCTGGCCGGTCGCCCCAGCCGGCGATGTCGGCTCCCAGATCTCGCGCCACCTCGTATTGAAGCGGCGTTTCCCGTGGAGCAGCGCCACCTGCGCCTCAAGCTCCGGGTCGAAGGAGCGCACCCACTCGAGAACCTGTTCGTACATCGGATCGCTGGTCGCCTGTGTCGGCATCGCCACGAACACACCGTCCAGCCCGAACCGAGCCGCCAGCACCTCCGCCGCAGCCAGTGCCGCCTTCGTCTTGCCCTCCCCCATGGGCGCCTCGGCGATCAACAGTCCCGGCTCGGGAATCCG